>OFGM01000099.1_pt1 | contig 89924 bp, 97 predicted proteins | sample 1521741 | NCBI WGS metagenome assembly OFGM01 (sample SAMEA3504079, study PRJEB24116) | mouse gut metagenome | biome: mouse gut; feature: mouse-associated habitat; material: faeces | place: Denmark | collected 2011
GCGCAATTGGAAGAAGATTGTAAGCGCTGGCTTGTCTTTTGCCATGGCTGCGAGTATGTGTTCCACGACTCCTGCCTTTGCTGCACCCCCTGAGAATGGAGAGCCCAAGAGCGGGACCGAGACGGTGCCCGTGAGAGACAAAACACCCGTTCCCAGTAAGGCGGGGTCGATCTCCATGTCTCAATTGGAAGGCGATGTTGTGATAAAGTAAAGTTGTAACAGCAGTGGCTAATAAGATATAATCAATCTACAAGGAAAAGAGGTACTTATTATGCTGCAAAATTACAACCCTGAATTTAAAAAGAAAATTGTTCGCCTCCGTTTAGAGGAATGCCGCACCATGAACAGCATCACCACGGAATACAGCGTTTCCAAAGAGACCATCCGCAGCTGGTGCAATGAATTCAAAGAAGAATGCTGGATAAGCCCCAATACAAAAACAGAGTATGACAACATGAAAGAGATACTTAATCTGAAAAGAGAAAACGAGGAGTTTAGAAGGGAATTTCTGTTCTTAAAAAAAGCAGCAGCATGCTTCGCAAAGGAACTCGATTAGAGGCTTATCGGTTCATGGAACAGCACGGCAAAGAATTCGGAATCCGCTGGCTGCTGAGGCGGCTTGGCATCTGCCCGAATGCTTATTACAACTACCGGAAACACCGTAAGGCGGGTTATTATGCCCAAAAAGAAATAGTAAAAGCACAGATCAGGCATATTTATCATGCGCATAACGGGGTAGCGGGATATCCCTACGACAATGCCCCCATGAAAAGATATTTTAACACTCTGAAAAACGAATGCATCTATTTGTACGAGTTTCATACAGAAGAAGCTCTGTATCAGGCGGTGGAAGAATTTGCCTATGTCACATACAACCATGTTCGTCCACACAGCCATAATGGATATCGTACGCCTTATCAGGCACGGACTGATCACAAATATGGAAACTAATTTTTAATATAAAACGTTGCAAAAATTTTTGACCACTACACACAACAGTTCCTTACCATGCCATACGCCTTGCACACCAATGTGCTGCCGTCCATCACTTTTGCAAATAAGTTTTCCTTACAATTCCCGGACTCCCTCAGGGGGGTCACGCATGGCAAAATCGGACATGGCATTGATAAACCTGCAGGCGTTCCGTGGCATGTCCTGCAAATCCGGTGCCTCAAAGTACCTCATTTCCATGTCTTCCCTTAATCTTGTGATATTGTTCTTCTGCTGCGTACTCATGGATGCATCCATAGGCAGCAGGGCATTTATGCAACCATCCACTTTGGAATCCGGCATTTTAACCCTTCTTAGTCTTTCAAATTCCCTGCTGAGCTTAAAACCTCTGCCACTTTCACCCCCTAATCCATGCCAGGGCTTTTCCCTTGTGTAAAACATCGTTTCTACGTTTGCTGCCATTTTCATTTTCTCCTTGTGAATGTGATAATTACTGCGTCTGCAAGGCTCTAGTATACTGACACAATGCTGTTCTCCATACGGCGCATTTTTATACTTTTCCCATGAAAATCCTCTGTGTTGCTTTCCATGGAACGAAAAATGGAGCAATATCAAAGCCAGCTTAAATAGCTGGACTTCTGATACTGCTCCATCTTTTTCCTTTTGTATAAAGTTCTATCTATGTATAAAGTTTTATCTGTAAGGTCTTTCGGTTATCTGCCATTCCATTTATACAAGTGTCTGAGATCTGTACAGCGTATCTCTAGCAGTACAGAAAAACCGATGCGTCTGTCTAAATATGCCGATTTTGTTCAGGATTAAAACGATTCTGTTTTGACATAGTGATTCACTAAATTTCCTGACATATCATACCATAAAGCATCGTTTGTACAAAAGGTGATCCGATACTCCGTCCCGCCCAATGTACAGATCACATCTGATTCAGACACTCGGTACAGAATAATTACTTCGCTCTTTCCGCTTTCTGAATCGAGCCATTCCATGTTTCCCACAGACCCATCTTCTGTTTCGTCACTATAGATAGATATAGTAATCGCATTTGCTCCTTCTACATATCTGCCTGCAACATCATATACAGATACGGTATCTGTGGGCAGTGATGCTTCCGTTTCTAGAACTTCTTCCAGAACATTGTCCTTTTCACTTGGGGCAAGCGCTACATCATTTACTTCAGCATACTGTTCAAATGCTTTTTCCAGCATTGCGCTTGTAATCATCTGTGACTGGGGCACATCATTGAAACTCAACGCACCAGAAGCAAATGACCCATCATCTTTTAGGACAAACTGTAGGCGCGCTTTTACTTCAACGTCCTGATATGTACAGTATCCTGTAAACTCCACTACATCCTCCCCATCTTCGCCTTTAAAATATTTCCAAGCAGGGCTTCCAAAGAAACTTTCAAAAGCCTCCCCGAAAGTAATCTCAGAGTAAGCCTCTGGATGTCCATTTTTTACACTTATTACATGTTCATCATCACTGTCAGCAATATTTTCTGCCTGGTCTGCCACTTCCTGAACAATATCTTCTGCCTGCTCCTGCAGATCTTTTGCAGTTTCTTGTGAACAGCCACTCATAACGCACAAAATACTTACTATCATTAAAATATTTGCTACAATTTTTCTCATGTGCATTTACCCTTCTCATAATATAATTTTACTTTTGCCATCATAGCCAATTTTCACCATAAACAATAACTATTTTTATAAATATTGCCTTTGTAATTCTTTTACCATCTGCATATAAAGTTCTTTACACTTTGCATACTCCATATTTTCCAAGAAAATTAAACATGGACTCAAAAACTCATTCCATATCTTTTGATAAATTTCTTCACAATTTTTCTGTTTATTAATATTATCAACTATCCGGGGAGCTGTTTGATAATACTCATTTATTATTTTTTCTCCATCTACTTCATGGGCAAGAATTTTATTCCGATATTCTCTAAACACTGTCAGTTCATAACAATTATCCGCTTTTCCAAGCTGACTACATGCTGCGGTTGTGATATAACAGCCCCCAGAGCCAGCATAAGTTTCCTCATTCACTCTCTCTTCTCCCCGACTCATAACACTTGCAAGACTTTCTTCTGCTCCTGGAATATGACATTTGACAGCATAATCTAAATATAAAACAGCATCCTTATAATTATTTTTTATAAAATTGCTCCCACCCGTTTTTGCCCCGCTGCTCAATGCCCGCCCGTAATAATACAACATAGTCGGCGATGCCAATGTAACCATCTCGTTTAAAAATTCTTTTGCTTGTTGCTGATCTGCAATTTGCGGCAACCCCTGCATATATATTGCGCTGATAAACACTTTTGCATAGGAACAATTTAATTTTGCAGATTTTAAAATACACTGAATGGAAATTTCCATATCTTCTTCTGTTCCCCAGCCATAATAGCTACACACTCCGGCAATGCACAGATATGCTCTATGCTTTCCTGCATTTAATGCAATAGAATTATATAATTCTGTATGATTCTCATTTTTTATTTTCGTAATATAATATAGTATGTAACGTTCTTCTGCAATTGTGGAACCTGCTTCTATCATCTTAAAAATTGTTTCAAAATCCCGCTTCTCCATTGCCTCTTCTACAGCAAGTGCTATTTGAATGTTTTTATCCAACAAATTTAAATATTTTTCTTTCTCATCTTCCTTTTCTTTTAAACTACTCCACAGTGCATCTAATCTCTGTAATTCCTCTCGTTTATCCAATCCAAATGCGTTTGCCTGTTGTTTTACAGTTTTCATTTTCAAGCTAACCTCTGCACTCGTTCTTTCTGGCAGTTGTAAAACCTTCTCCATCTCGTTATCATACAGCTCGTCTATTTTATCATCAAGATTATCTAAAAGAAACAGTTTATATATTTCTTTCAACTGTGAGATCAGCAAAATATCTTTATAGTACCTGGTATATACTGCCTCATACACTTTGGAATCATAAGGGCAGTTCTCCAATGCCAGAATTATATCAGCCCAAAATTCTTCTTCACTTTGAGCATATTCTAAAGCATGGGTTACCAGCATTTTGGATTTATTGCCATTATTATAGACACTATGGACATGATTTGTCTCCTTTTGAATAATTTTCCAACAAATATTATGCAGAGCCCTAGATACATGTACAATCATCTCTTCCAATAAATTATAATTTTCCGGATTTTGAAATACAGCTCTTTTTTTGGCATCATTTCTCATTTCGTCCCCTATTGAGGTAATTCCGTTCTTTACGCCCCGCACAATTCCCGCACCCGCATTTGCAACCCCTGCTGCCATAATTCCCCCCATTGCTCCAGAAAACCCAAAACCGCCTCCAACAAATCTCCCAGATGATGAATGATTCGTTAACTGACGGAGCAATTTTGTTTGTTCTATATTTTCACAAACTTCAGCATATCTTCCAATCACTGCTTCCATACGTTCGGAAAAACAAGTCATATCTATGCCGCTGCCCAATGCGCCTGCATTATAACCATATATTTTTGAGGCAATCAAAAGCTTCTCTGCCTTTTCCTGCATCCAATCTACAAGTACGATTGCTTTGGGGATTGCCTTTCCCACCCAATCCTCCATATTTTTTACATTATTCTGATAATATTGTTTGAATTCAGACACCGCTGACGAAGCTATGCTGAAAATATATGAAGATAAATTGGAATATACTATGCAATCCGTTTTAAATTTCACTTCATATTGTCCTATAGGCAAAATATATTCCGTTCCCATTATATAGGCACGATAGTGTAATATCCGTTTCTGGCTAAAAAGTGGTTTGGGACAGATTACGTCATTTCCCATCTCACCAATCAAAGGAATTACTTCATAATTTTTTTCTAAAGCCATGGGAATATCCCTAACATCCTCTCCCATGCTTTCAACTTCAATCTCCGCACTGCCAGCTTCTTCTATTTCAAATGTTTCTTCACAATCATCCCTTCTATCATAGATATTGAAATCTGGAAGGTGTGCTCCACACTGGAAGCAAAATTTAGAATCTTCTACCAAAATTTCTGTACCACAGTTCGGACAAAACATTTGATCTGCACCTCCATTAAATACGATAACCGGCTTGTCTATATTTCTCTACCCTTTCTATTGCCGATACCGCTTTCTTCATTTTTTCATCATTATCCTTTTTGCTGGCAACATAGCCTGCCATTGCCAATACAATGCCTATTAGCCAGGCTATTGGAAAAAACACCGATACTATAATCCCAATAACTACGATTCCGACTGCTCCCAATAATAAATTACTTTTTTCTTTTTTTATTTCTTCGATTGAGTCTGCCAAAGTAATTTCTTCCTTCAATTCCTCTTTTACATAGCCGTCCAGCAAATCAAGAATCTTAAGTTTCATGTCATTCGAATACGAACCTTCAACTACTTGATTCCTTAACATTAACTTTTCACTTTCATCTTGTGCAGATTTATATATCAATCCTGCTTGTGTTTTTGCATTATTTTTGTTAATTACTTCCTTTAACATCTCCTCTTCTTTCGAAGAATCCTCTGATGTAGCTATTGCTCCCGCCGTATCAGAATTACCTGGTATGTTTTCAAAATCAATAAAATTACTTTTTTCTCTCATCTTTCGTCTCCCTAATTTACTTTACATCACCGTTATTAAAAGTTCCTGTGTACTCTACCTCGCCATTTCCACGATATAATGTTCCTTTCCCATTATATTTCCCTTCTTTGAAACTGCCTTCGTATACAATTCTGTTATCAAGCAATGGTACATCATATCTCAAGTCACTGTATTTTAAAATTTCTCTTTTGTACATATTCGCTGCATGATAATAACTGTCTAATACGATTTCATCTGGTTTTTCATAATACTCAATTCCTTTGCCTGACCTTAACCCATGTATAAATTCTCCTTCATAAGAGATAAAATATCCGTCGTCCAAACTGTTTTCAATATCTATACCGTATCCCTCTTTTTGTCCTGCTTTAAATTCTCCTGCATATACAGGAAATTGCTCATAATATAGAATGCCATATCCATCGGGTTTACTATTTTTTGTTTTTCCGTAATAAATATATTCTGTTTCTATTGTTGTGAGTTTATATTCTTTTTTATCAGACATCCACTTCTTTGCTTCTGATACATAAGAAAAGAATTTTTCCGCCGCATTTTTGCTTTCCTGAATCAGCGTAATAATCTTTTTCCCTTCATCTGCATCTTTGTAAGAATAATCTAAAAGAGTTGTATACGTTAATGCTTTCTGGTCCATTTCTTCTACTGTGTATTCCCATTCTTCCTGCTCTGCCGCTATATCAGGATCTATTCCAAATTCCTCATTATCTTCATATTCCTCACTATCTTCATATTCCTCATATGCTTCCCCTTTCTCCCCGAAGTCTGATTCAGCGCTATCAATGATATCCTGCTCCAAATCTGCATCATTCTCATTTTCCACTCCTGCTTTCGTGTTACTGCTATCAGAAACCTCCCCCATGCTTTCCTGCACAGATTCTTTTCCATTCTCGTATACAGTATCCCCTATTATTTCTTCTGCGTCATCTTCCTGTACGGATTTTTCCGTTATCGTTTCCTTTGAAATAAGAGTATATGCATTTTCTATACTGCCTGATAAAACTCCAGCTACAATTGCCACTATATAACACGATACAAATGCAATACCACTCTGCTTCGCTTTCCTTTTTGCAATTGTAGTATCTTTTTGGCGTACTTTACCCATGATATGTTTGAATAAATTAAATAATCCTCTCAGGAAGAAAAACATTGCTATGAACGAAAACACCATTGCCAAAGCTTCCATATTATTTTGCCTACCTTTCCTCATTCTTGTAATAAAACTGCACTTTATCAACCTTTTCTTAATCATGTTCCAAGCCAATTTGATTTTTTTCGCTATTACTACAATCTATACACCTTCTTTTCCATATCGAATACGATATGTTTTTGTATACTATATTTTATTTTTACTATTATATATTCTTTTAGCAATTTTTTCAATGCTTTTAGCAATATTATTTTTCCCCAAAGCAATAATCTGTATTGTAGGATAGGGAAGATGGAGGTGTGTATATGATAAATGGTCTTGGAGAACGTCTCGAACATGCAAGAGTCAGTCTGCATCTTTCGCAGAAAGAAGTTGCGGCGGCTATCGGCGCATCTGCTTCTGTCATTTCTAATTACGAAAGCGGCGAGCGAACTCCCAGTGTGGAGAATCTCATAGCTCTTGCCAGTTTATACCGATGCTCTACGGATTATCTGCTTGGCTTAAAAAAACCGTCTAACTCCTATGTAGACGTTTCCATGCTGGATGAAAGACAGCGCAATCTGCTACAGAGTTTTCTTCACGGTCTTGTCAGTTAGGCATTTTGTCATTCTGTCTGACTCCTTTTTCCCAAGCATATTTTTTGTATGCTCTTTATCTCATTATGTATTATTTTTACAGTCCTGAGATGGATGTCGTCAGATTTCTGTGTTTCCATATCAGCCTCTAATAGGATGAGAAGGCTAAGTACATTCAACAGCCCCTCATTTACCTTATCTAAGTTTATTTCCCGTTTTCTTGTCACGTTTTGGTTTCCTTTCATGTCTTATTCTTTCCTTTCTATGCCATTTCCTTGTTGCTTCCCGTCTGATATTTGTTTTTTTTCACCTACTTTCTTCCCTGTGTAAAACGTCTCCTTTTCCTTTGGCATTATCCTTTTTTTCTATCCTCTCTACAATTGATACCCGCTAAACGTTTGTTTTTCGTTTTTTGCCAATTTCTCCAATTTCTCTTTTTCTTCCTCTGTAACTCGAAATTTAATACATTCGTTTTTCATTATCCAATTCTCCTATTCTTTGAATTAAAATAATTTTATTGATACCAGACATGAAAGCACAGAAATATATATATCATATAAATGATAAATACATACTCTGATTTTTCACTTAAGATTTTTTCATTCATGATTAAGAAATAATCAGATTAACAAGTACGCAAAATTTTTCTAACTCACACAAAAAATATTCTTTTTCTTCACTGGCAGTTTAACTGAATTCCACATTTTTGCGGGTACAATCTTAAAAATTCAGGATGCTATCAAAGACGTCTTTGGACCAATGTTTGAGGCTATGCTCCAGGGAGAGATGGATTCCCATCTGGGATATGGGCGTAATGAGCGCGGAGAAAAGGAAACGACGAACAGGCGTAATGGTTATTCTCATAAGTGTGTCAATTTTGCTTATGGAAAGCTGGATGTTGCCGTTCCAAGGGATCGGGATGGCAGCTTTGAACCGAAAACAATCCCAACACGTACCAAAACGTCAGTGGGATTAAAACAAGGTATTATCCATGTATGCAAGAGGCATGAGTCAGCATGATATCGCAGATGCGGTGGAAGATGTATACGGTTTTAATATCTCCCATGAAACCATTTCGACAATTACGGACAGGGTAATCGGAACTGCAAAAGAATGGCAGAACCGTCCACTGAAAAAGTTCTACACGTTCCTCTTTGTTGATTGTATTTACGTTACCATACGAAAAGAGATGGAAACAAAAAAACTGTGCGGTATATGTCGTTGTAGGCTATGACGCAGACGGCAGAAAGGACGTGCTTGGGCTGTGGATTGTCGAATCAGAAAGAAAACACAGGTACCCCTGATTCGCTGAGAAAGGCTCTAAACATAATTATTTTTGTCTTATAGGAAAAATCCTTGTAAAGATTGCTTTCTTATAAGACGAAAATAGCAAGTATCTACCACAGATACTTGCTTAATTCTCTAACCTTTATAGTCCTTAACGCTGCACCCTCTTTTTAACGTAACTAAGAAAAACCCCCTTACCCCCCGGGCGTACTGACCCGCTTTATTCTGCGTCAAATGGTATTCCCCCATGCATAGTTCTACAATTTTTTTGTTAGGTTCTTGCAGCAGTTCTAACATTTATACTGATTTCTTAATACAGTCCGCTCTTGTTACATCCCGGACATCTGCATCCCCAGCTTCCCTGTAAGCCACGATATTAAAAAATATTTTTTTCGTGCCGTCCCAACCTCAAGCCGCCGTCTTCCATGCACAGGTTTTCAAACGTATACTGTGCCCTGCCCTTGTGAAACGGGTTGAACGTGCAGATGAATATAACAAAGCTTTCTTTCAGCTTCCGATAGGATTCCCCGTTCTCAATCATGTTCAAATCTATTATACCCTGGCAGTATCGGCTTCTATGTGGGATGTCCTACCTATCAATCTAACATGCGTCCGCCACCCTACACATACACGTTCAGCTGGATGCTTTTCGCATCTTTCGCAATATTGATAGCTTTCTGTTCTTCCAGATACTCAATGTCTTTTATCTTTATTTTTAAAAGCCTTTCCAAAAGTACAATGCATATTCCTTTGTCATGCATAACCTTGTCAAAAAGAAAGTCATTTTTTATCTGTAGTTCTTCCCATGTCTTATTCTTTTTCATAATGGGTTTCGTCCTCATACTGAATATTCCTCCATTTGAAAGGCAGAATACCCTATAATTTTTATACTGCTAAATTAATATCATGATAACAAAAAAATTCGCAGGGTAGCTTTTATACTATCCTGCGAATTTCTGTATTTTGTCTATCAATGACGACCAGCTTGTGTAAGGCTCCCTTTTCCCTTGCTTTTTAAAAATTGGCGTCAAACTGGTGTCAAATTTCGATTCTCAAACGCTGTAACCCTTTATTTTACTGGCTTTCTTTGCCTAATGACTTCATCGTCGGAAGCTTTTTTGATTGCTAAGCTAACTCTTGTATATCCTTGCAAACCCTTGGAAAATGGGCTTTCCTGGATTCTATATACTTGGATACTCTTGGACGTTTTTTTGACTTTTGTGCGTCCAAAAGATGTCATTCGCCTTAAAATACGTCTTTTTATTTTATGCATGTACTGCTGTGTCAAACACAACAATACTTAGCAAGTATAACATATTTGCCACAGTATGAATAGGTATATTTTTCAACCTTCAAAGAGTTCAATCGCAGGACTCTTTTCTAAAAAATATCCATATTTTTTGATAATTTCTCAATTACTGATTTGGTAACATCTGGGTTTGCTTCTGCATATATGTTCATGGTAGTCGATACATCAGCATGTCCCATTACCTCTTGAATTACTTTGATGTTGGTTTCATTCTCGCAAAATCTTGATGCAAACGTATGTCTGAAGATATGGCAGGAGAATCTCGGAATCATAACAGGTTCTCTCTTCTCCTTTTTAGCAGCCACCTCTTCTTCTGAATTATGTGTATCCACAATTCTCTTGATTGCCCGGTTTACTGCTGCTGGGTTATGTGGCATCCCAAATCGGTTTGTAAATACAAAATTGGTCATCCCATCCACATTCTCAACACAAAAGCCTTCCTGCTTCTGTCTCTCATATTCTTCCTGAAGCACATCATATACCTGCTGCATCATAGGTATTCTACGATTACCTGCTTCCGTCTTTGGCAAAGATACTCTAAACTCACATTTATATGAATCATCCGCTCTCTGGTAATAGGTTAAGCTATGATTGATATCAATAATTCGATTATCCAAATCAATATCATCCCAGCGTATCCCAATTGCTTCTCCTATTCTGCACCCAGTTCCTAACAAAAATACAAAGAATGGATACCAGTGATAAAAGAACGGATTCTTTGCTACATACTCCATGAATTTTCTCTGCTGATCCACAGTCAACGCTCGCCTTGTTTTTCTGGCACCACCATTACGCTTTTTTACTTCACAGTATGCTCCGTCTACCGGATTCTTCCTTATGATATCATCTCTGACAGCAAGCTGAAATGTAGGTCTTAATACTGTATTAATTGTCTCAAGCGTATTAATCTGTAATCCCTGATTATTAATCAAGTCTGTATAAAAGAACAACACGTCTGAGTATTTCACATCTCTTACTTTCTTCTTGCCAAATGTATCACGAATAAAATGATTCCATGTATACAAATAATTACTGTAAGTAGTACTACGCAATTCTGTTTTAGTTGATATGTACCTGTCAAACAAAAAGTTCACATCAGCTTTTCCTGCGACATAGACATCAAGTCCATCCAACTGGTCTTTTTGTAACTGTTCTTCTCTTTCTCGAAGTTTTACCAAAGACTTTGCATAAATGGTCCTTTTCTTGCCTAATGGATCAATATATACATATGAGTATCTTCCGTCGCCTTTTCTGTAACCCTCACCCTTTCTTAATACTCTGCCTTTACCATCTTTTCTACAAGCCATTATTCTCTCCTTTCTGGAGAAAAGAGCCTGTTCTACTGATTAGCCTGTTGTTTCATTTGTAATTCAACACCCATTCTAATCAATTGCGAAATGGATAGATTATGAGTCTCAGCATACTCAACCATTATCTGGTATTCCTCTTCTTTGAATTTAACAGTCACCTTATGATCAAAAGGTTTATCTGCTTTTGGTCTTCCAGTTCTAGCCATCTGTATGCCTCCTTCATATCTTAATCATATTATACTTTTGGTCTGACCGAAAGTCAATACATTTTTTCTCTCTTGGCTCATTTTTCTCCATACTTGTTTGTATTTCTTCTATAACTAATGCGTCATTTCTCATAATTACTTATAAAACTCGTCATCTACAATGTGGAAAGTTTCAAGATATTCGTCAATAATATCCAGATTAACCAACACCAGCTGATTCACTTTATAACATGCCTTTGCATCCTTCGCTAACTGCATAAATTTTGACACGCTCATTGAATACATCTCTGCCCCTTCCGAATATCTGACAAATCTTTTATTATTAGTCTTTTTAGTTCTGCTGTCCATTTGCTAACTCCTCCATTACCATTTTGCGAGCTACAGGTAACAGATCAAACTGTCGTATCAATGCTCTGTCTATTTCTTCTCTCACGCCTGAATCCTCAATGACAGTTCCACTTTTTGCTCTAATGCAGCCTTTTGAAATTGTCTGTGCATCTTCAGGCATAAAATCAGAGATCTTACTTAATCCAAATCCACTCACATCCTTCGGATTTAAAATCACATGTACTGGGATATCCTTTAACTTACTGCTCAAAGGGACTACTGACACCTGCGGTGCACCATCATGATTGCTTGCATCACATGAAATAATTATTCCTGGTCTGATTCCGCCCTGAATGCCATGTGGGTTTTTCCCAAAATCCGCATACACGACATCAAATTTATTATATTTACCATATCTTCTTTTTTCTGTTCGTCTACTCATATCTATGCTCCCTTCTTGATGTGCATATCTAACCTGCCCTCATCTACAGTCACCACAATGCCGCCTGCTTCAATAACCAGTCCTACCTTAAAATAAGCATCCGCAACACTGCTGGATATAGCTGCCATATTCGCAACAACTACTCCACTGATTTGCTTTTTGCGGATCATATTCACAATCTGATTCCACTGGCGATCAACATCTCTCTGCGAAAAGCCATTGCGTCTCATCTTTCCCACGATTGAATATTCTTTTCTCTTTACAAATTCATGTATATATTTGCTCTGCTTGTCTTCAAGCATATTTACTTTTTCCAATGGAGCCTGCACTGAAAGATATTCTATGCAATCCATCTTTTTAATCTTTCTTCTCATTCTCTGCCTCCTATGCCGACTTCAAAGCCTGCTCTATCATAAAATCAAATGTCTTTTTCAAATAATCCTGCTTATCTGCAGGTAATCGCTTTAGTCTCGAATCTAATGAATCCGGTGTACATTCTATTGCAAGTAATGTATTTGCATCTGTTTCATAAACTTCCATAAGCATATACAAATTTTTCATGCTCAGGTTTCTTCCCCCTTGCTCCACTTGTCCAAGTGTCGAAACACTTATTCCAGTTTTAGCAGCAACCTCTTCAATGAGAAGTCCTTTGTCCTTACGGATATCACGAATCACCGGACCAATTTTATATCCTTCATATTTCATCGTCGTACCCTCCAATGTCCTGTGCCATTTCTCTAATCATCTCTACCGCTGCGTCTTCTGTCTCGTACTGACCAAGCCACTTCCCACTTGAATCATGTACTACTGTTCCGAATGCAGTCTGTGTAAATCTGCAATCCTTCACAGCCGGGACTTGTTTGTCCCGACCGGAATGATTTTCTGTTGTCGCTCTACCAAAGGACTCCGTTAGCATCCAAAATCCTCTGCATGAGATGCAGTAATTGGCACCGGACCGACCTCAAGAGAATAGAGCCATATGCCCATATCAGTGATGGTATTCACGAATTCTTCCAGATCATAAATGTCATCTGTGATCTCATTCAGGCTTCTAACTACTACAACCTCAAAACCTTCCTCTTTAAGTGTTGCAAAAAAAGCATTCAGTGCTTCTCTATCATAGTCTCCTGTCATTGAGCGGTCACAAAACACATCATTGATGATTACTCCATTAGGTATTGCCTGATCACGCATATTTTCGACCATCTGGATTACATTAGGTTCTGCTCTGCGGGACTTTACAAATGCAATTCCCTTAGCAAGTTCCTGATTATCTGTACCTTCGTTTCCTACTATGCTAAAATCTCTTTTATTCATTTTGTTATCTCCTTTACGATTTCGTATTGGAGAGTTTTGGCGCCTCCACTCTCGTGGTGTGCTGTTCCTTAGCACATGATTATGATAGAATACTTTCACTTTTTATGATTTGCCTATAAAGCCTAACTTTTCATTGTTTGTAGTCTTTAAAAGACTATTTTGTAAATGTTTCTATTAAGCCCTTAATGGAATCCGCCTGCTCCTGTGAAATAGTCAAGCACTGCTTCCCAAACAGGAGGTAATCAACAGAACAACCTAGAATCTGACTAATCACATATAACTGAGGCACAGTACAATTTGCACGTCCATTCTCAATCCTAGACATCTGATTACTCTGGATATCTAGCACAGCTGCTAAATCAACAGCGGCAATCTTTTTATCTATTCTCAACTTTTGAATTCTCTGACCAATCTGAAATTGTACGTCCGAATTATATTCATTAAAATCAGTCCATGTCATTCTGTTCACCTCCTCTCATGCAAAATAAAAAGCAGTGGTAATATTTCCTACCACTGCAATTAAAACACATATTTTACATTGATTCGATTCCCCCAATTTTAATATTAAAAAAGGGGTATTCTCATTGAGGCTTTTTACGTTGTTCTTCTAGCTGTTCAATAAACTCTTTTACTCTTAATCTTTCTTCATCCGTTATCATTCCCATTCTTTTTTCATATTCTCTTCTACTTTTATTATTATCACAATATGTTTTTAGTGCTTCTTGAAATACATTTTCACTGGTGTCCCGAAAACTAAAATCTATATCCTCATCTTCAGAATCCTTCAATACCACCTCTCCCCATAGTTTCTTTTGAGTTTCATTATCTATTTCCTGTAGTCTTTCACATATAGCCTCAAATCTTGGCTGTAATTTATTGATGAAGCCATTAGAACGCAATATTTCCTTTCTTTCTAATAATAAGTCCTTATATTCCTCATTCTTGTCCAATTCTTCTTGCAACTTAATAGAATAATTAAAATCTTCAGTTGCATATTCTTCCTCTTCACTTGTCATATTTAGAGCTTTCTGTTCAGCTGCATCATTAATTTCACACGTTCTTATTTCCGAAATATAACTATATAACTCATGATGTCTTTTTATCATACATCGAATATCTTCTAAGACAAACGAAGTAAATAACAGCTGATCATTTACATCTAAATTATCGAGAATGTCATAATACCTAAATCTCCTTTGCGCAGATATATTATCCATCTCAATCATATTTTTAATATCATTATTATCCACATAGTTTTGCAATTCATCTTCTACCCTAGCATCATCTTGATAATCTGGACAAAAATCAAGCTTAATATTTTCCAACTCTTTTAGTACCTCAGCTCGTCTTTGAAGATATGGGTACTTTGTTCTCAGATACATTTTAGATATCATTTCATCTTTATCATTCTCAGAAATATCAAGTTTCAATATCATTTCACGAAAACCATCTAACAATTCAGCTATAGACTCTAAACTAGCTTGTTCAAAAAATCCTTTACGCATTTTTTTCATATCAGCATCCGAGTATAACCAATATACATTAATTAAAAAGTTTTTGGAGTCCTTTGGAATTTTGAAATCCTTTGATTTTTTGCAATCAGAAGCTTTCAATTTATCCCTATCAATATTCATCATTTCAAATATATTAAGATACTTCTCTCGTATCTTCTTTGTGTTAAATATTTCCTTTCCCTTTTCAACAGCATCCTGGGACACTTTCTTAACAAGATCTGATAGTGTTATGTATTCAATCATAATTTTTCCTTTCCGAACATGCTGATAAGACCATTTATCGCCTCAAACTGCTCTTTACTAATAGTTATGTTCTCTTCCTTCATTTCTCCAAACAATATATAATCCGCCGATACTCCAAGGATTTTACAAATTACAATCAACTTGTAAATATCAATCCCGGCACAACCTCTTTCAATCCTTGAGACTTGATTAGCTGTTATATTTAAATAGGTACTTAAATCTACTGCTGTAATTCCCTTCTCAATCCTTTTTTCTTGTATTCTCCATCCAATTTGTTTTCTTATATCATCTGTAATGTCTTCAACACTATTATAACTTATTTGCTGCAATTTCTCATCTATCCTTTCGCTTCCGTTGTGGCTAGAAACGTTTGAAGGTCTGGAAAAACTCCTCCAACATGAAATTTTTAGCAAATAAAAAAGGACACATGAAAAACAGTTCCAGTCCTCAAACTGGTTTCTAATTTTTCATGCGTCCTTAGGATGGCACCTTTGCGTATCATAAGCTTACGCTTATTGCAGGTGCCTCCCCTATCATGATGACCACTAATTTAATTGTCTTGTCCTACTATAACCATATAAACTGTTATGGTATCTGATGTCTGACTCCAGGTATTAAATATAATACTTATCCTGTTCAACCTTATCCAGCAATTCTCCTTCCTTAAAATTTTTCAAGGTCATAACCCTGCCACAATGATGGCATTTCATCATAACCCTTGGCAATACCGGATAATTTATATTTCCTGTTACCAAGTATGAAATCTTCATACTCTTCTTGCACTTCTTACAATAAAAATCTATAACATTTAACTCTTTGTTCAATTCAGTTCGCTCCTTATTCATACAAAATCATCAATCTACAATTCTGTACTCGTAAAGGAAAGGGAAATCACCTTTGCAAGCCTTTTGCCGGGAGTTCCGATGAATGTCTGCACATTCCTCGGCTTTGCTGATCTAAAGCCAACTGATATGAATTGTGCTGTCAGCACACAATCACATCAGGCTCCGGCTCTTTCCATAAACCACATATTGTTATCTTCATAGAAAAGGAATATTTCCTTTCCATCTACCACGCAGGTATAACGCTCTCCAACTCCACCAGCTCTTGTACTGGCTGCTCTGCGCTTGTCTTTTACTTGTGTAATCTCATACTTTCTGCCATCTTCCCATGTTATCTCTTTGGGAATGAGCAGTCCGTCCTTTGAAAACTCTGCAAGTACATCAACATATACCTTATTGCTCAATATAATCACCTTCCTTACAAGATTGCTATTGCTCTGGAAGCATCCATCTTCCTTGCTATATAGCCTTTTTCTTCTAATATTTTCAGATGTGCATAAACACTTGAAGTCGATGCCCCCTACCATCTTGCATATCTCCCTGATAGTAGGAGCATAACCATTCACACGCTGATATTGCATAATGCTTTCATACACATTCTGCTGTTTCTCCGTCAATGGTGCTCTGTCTACCAGATCAATTCTTGCTGCTTCGCTCATGTTCCGCCTCCCTCTTCTTTAACTCTATCGCTACTCGTAGTGCAGCTCAATTCCGCTTCGCTTCATTTCGCTCACGGCAGTCGCCGTATCAGATAACCAAGTCCCATATGTTTATGTACAAGCACAACACATCTGTGCCTTGATTATCTGGCACTTCTCGTTGCTAACCTGAAAAATACCCATGTGGATGTACTGTGTGTTCTTCTTTTGCATTGACTGCCGACAAAATCCTGTCCCGGTACATGAGTCCCCTCTGGATACTGTAAAATCCAAATCTTCTGCGTATCTCATCCACCGCCGAATCCATCTTCATCTGCTTTTCACGCTTCTCCACACTTGAGAACAAATCAATCTGTTCCCAATAATTATCTGTTACTAGGTCTGCACCTCGGACACCAACACTGCGGATTGGCTTGCTCCAGTTATAGTTTTCCTTAAATATCTGATAAGCATATGCAGCTATCTCTCCGGTGATATTAGTTGCATGGTCAATCTTTTTCTGACGGGTAAAAGAGAATAACTCATTATCCCTGACACTTATCTCAACCACTCTGCACCGGAATCCATTCTCACGAAGTCTTGCTGCAACACTCTCAGCCAGAATATAAAGAACAATCTTTACATCCTCATCGCATACTAAATCCTTTGGTGTCGTTGTGCTGTTTCCCACCGATTTGATTGGAGCGTGGGTATTCTCCAGCTTGACAGGTGAATCATCATAGCCATTAGCAAAAGACCATAAGATACTGCCCATCTTTCCAAGGTGACTGTTAAGCACATCTTCATCTGCCCTTGCAAGATCACCTATGGTTTTAATACCAAATAATGCAAGCTTTCTGTTCGTACTTTTGCCAACGTATAGAAGATCTGCCACTGGAAGTGACCAAGCCTTCTGCTTAAACTCACTCTTATACATAGTTGTGATTGCATCAGGCTTCTTATAATCTGAACCAAGCTTTGCAAATATCTTATTGAAAGAAACACCAACACTCACTGTGATGCCAAGCTCTGACTTCATTCTCCTGCTGATTTCCTGTGCAATGAGCAATCCATCCCCTTTAAGGGAGCTGCTCCCTGTCACATCAAGCCAGCACTCATCAATTCCATATGGCTCCTGTCTGTCCGTATATTCTACATATATCTCATGAGCCATCCTTGAAAATCGAAGATATAAGTCCATTCTTGGTGATACAAATGTTATGTCCGGACAGACTTGCTTTGCCTGCCAGAGTGCCATTCCTGTTTTCACACCGTACTTTTTGGCAATATAGTCGGCTGTTAAGACAATCCCATGTCTTGCCTCCGGGTCACCGCCTACTGCCAGTGGCTTTCCTGCAAGCTCAGGATGATGCAAATGTTCAATCGAAGCATAACAACAGTTGATATCTGAATGAAGTATTACCCTGTCTCCCATCTGCATCACCTCCTGCATTTAATCTGTCACTACCATAACCTTTAGTCCAAGTATATGAGTAATGTTCCTTACAGGGCATAGTATAACCCCAAGAATAATCGACTGTCAACAGACACATGTGTCCTTTTTCTCATTATATTGGATTTTTAACTTGAATAATTGGCACTATTGCTATATACTATGGAGTGAAAAGAGACATTTGAAATCAACAAAATGAAAGAAAAGAGGCGTATGTATGTACTCAATCGGAGAAATCATTTCAACATATAGAAAAAAGAAAGGCTTGCTCCAACAGGATCTCGCTGATGAACTGGCAAAGGAAGGCATTACCATTTCCTATAAAGCCATATCCAACTGGGAGAGAAATCTTGCTGAGCCGAGCGTTACCATATTTTACAAAGTGTGTAGAATCCTTGGTATTACTAACATGTATGAAGCATATTTTGGAGTAAATCCTGCTGATTCTTTCTCATCACTAACTGATGAAGGCAGGGAAAAAGCTATGGATTATATCAATCTGCTCCACGCATCCGGAATGTATGAAAAGCAGACTGCTAAGATAATTCCATTCCGTAGCATTGATATTTTTGAAAATGCCGTATCAGCCGGAACCGGTAACTTCCTTATAGACGGACCGAAAGATACTGTACGCATAGATGAATCTATCCTGCCGGAAGATACTACTTTCGGTGTACGCATTAGTGGTGACAGTATGGAACCTGAATTCCACGATGGTCAGATTGCATGGGTATTACAACAGGAATCTGTTGCTAATGGAGAAATCGGCATCTTCGCTCTAAACGGAGAAGCCTATATTAAGAAATTACAAAACGATAAAGACGGAATTTTCCTTATCTCACTTAATGAAAAGTATGCACCTATCAAGGTTAGTGAAAATGACCGCTTAGACATATTTGGAAAAGTTCTTGGAAAATCTGATGCTTCTGCTATCACAGGACATTGCCGATAAAATTGCAAGTCCTTTTTATTGGACACATTATTTTGCATAATTGACAATAAGAAAATATCTATAGAACTGAAAGAAGGGATCTTTATGGCGGTTACCAATAATATCAGAGAAATCCGTGAACAACGAGGCATTTACCAGGATGACCTTGCCGCTGCTATCGGATACAGTACCAAAACTGTCGGCAGGATAGAACGTGGGGACAGTACCCCATCTGCCGAATTTATGCTGCGGATATCAAAGTACTTTAATATGCTGGTAGAAGATGTATTTCATGTAGCGGATTGAACTGGGGAATCAGAGATTCCCTGTTCAGGACATGCCTGGCAATAACTGTTATATATAAAACAAGGGTGAAAAGCCTGATTTGTAAGCTTCTCACCCTCATTATCATAGAAGAATCTAATTTACAGAGATTTTCTCATAGTCTCCTGTTCAGAGTCCCTCTATTCCAATCTGTAATATTACAAATTTTACTTATCTGCTTACCCTTCTAGAGCGTGTTTGAAAATTGCTTTCTGACAGATGTGCGTCACAATTTGTGGGAGATTTGAGCCAAATGAAGGGCGCATAGTGGGCTATGTAACCTGAATTTGGCTCAAATCTCCCGCGAAGTGGGGCGTGCATCTGGCGGGAATGAATTTTCAAACACGCTCTAGTATATCATCAATGACGCTCCGCCAGCTTTTGCACTTGCTTTCAATGCTCTTTTACAAACAAACTGAAGTCTATCCCAATATGCAGACCTTTGATTATACACGCTTATAAATTATTGGTTCATCATATCCAAAAGTTCTCTTTCCATTAACTTCCATGCTTTCTGATACTTCCAGAAAATTGTTGGAAAACTTTTCCCAAAGTTTGAATGTCATTACCGGAGAGAACTGGCTTGTGCTGCCTCCCTCCCAGATTCCGTCCTTTTCATGATAAAGTGCCGGAGTAAATTTTTCAGATTTTTCTAGTTTAGAGTAATCAACATTCTTCATAGAATCATATGAAAATGTATTTTTATCTTCTCCTTTTGGAATTTCATAAGAAGAAAGTAAAATTCCCTGTTCTATTTCCGTGATAAGGAAAAGATGTGGAGATGCATGACGTTTCCCATTAATTTCATAATAACTCTCTTCAACAACAAATTTTCCTTTGAAATCTTCAGGAAGGTTATTTATTTTGTCATTACAGATTGTATTTACATGTTCCGCATATGGATATGTTTTCCCCTCTGCCTGCATTTTCTTAAATTGATCCTTATTATCAAAATGTCCTGTCATCATTCCTACAAAATTATCAAGTTTCATCATATACTTTACCTCCTGGTATTTGCCTAATCACACTATTCCTCTTTTGCTTTTGCCATACTGGCGATATCTCCCACTCCATTCAATACCATTGTCGGAAGATAAGCATAAGTTTTGAGTGTATCCTTCGTTGAACATCCAGAGAGAACCAATACAGTAGACATACCACTTTCCATTCCTGAAATCACATCTGTATCCATACGATCCCCAACCATTACAGCTTCTGCTGAATGACATCCAAGCATATTCAATCCTGTTCTCATCATCAGTGGATTCGGTTTCCCACAGAAATATGCCTGTGTACCTGTTGCCATTTCAATGGGTGCAATCAATGCACGACAGGCAGGAGCGATTCCGTTCTCGATCGGTCCGGAAACATCCGAGTTTGCTCCAATCAGCTTAGCTCCCTTCAGAACTAAATTCGTTGCTTTCGTTAAAGTATCCAATGAATAGGAACGTCCCTCTCCCACAACAACATAATCCGGATTTACATCATTCATTGTAATGCCAACGTCATAAAGTGCATTTAAGAGACCGGCTTCTCCTATCACAAATGCTGAACAGCCTGCCGCCTGTTCCTTTAAAAAAGCGGCTGTTGCCAATGCGCTGGTATAAAAATGTTCTTCTGGCACATCAAGTCCCATCCTTGCCAGTTTCTGATTTAATTCCCGTGGTGTATATCCACTATTATTTGTCAAAAATAAATATTCTTTCTTTTCATCATGCAACCACTGGATGAATTCTGGAACACCTGGCAATATCTGATTGCCATGATAAATCACACCATCCATATCACAGATGAATCCTTTTTTTTCATTAAAATCGATTATGGATTTTCTCATGTTCATATGCGCCCTGCCTTTCTTGTTTCTTTAGAATACACCTTGCTCTTTTCATAATAAAATAAAGCGCTATTTTCTACAAATATTTTCATATTATATCATCCATACATAAAATCAAATACATAGTACTGTGAAATCGAAGTAAATATTTCTATCAACAGAACCTTTTATGACAACATCTCTTTCACACAAATACTCCGATAATCACTCGGTGATATTTTATATCTTTCTTTAAATACTCGGTTAAATGTTCTCTGACTTTCAAATCCACTATCCAGACAAATGTTTGTAATAGAATCACTCGTATTTTCCAAACGCTGGCATGCATAGTTCAGCCTTGCATCGTTAAGATATTGATTAAAGTTTCTATGGAATGTTTTGGAAAAGAGTCTGGATAAAACATATTTGCTCACCCCCAGATCTTTTGCCATCTCTTCCAGCGAAAATTTCTTCTTAAAATTTGCTGATATATAGGAAACTGTCTGGTAAATAAGATCGTTGCTCCCCACATTACTCTTTTCTACCAAATTTAATTTTCCTATGCAGCGTGCCAACACAATTTGAAGATATGCCTGTGCAACAGTAATATCCGACTGTTCTGTCTCTAAAATCGCATTTATAACCCTATATACCTCCGGTTCAACCTTTTCCGCTTTGATGATCGGGTATTCAGGAGCCATGGATTGCATGATATCTGCAAATTTGGCAATCGTAAATGGCGATGCAATCAGATAAGTCGCTTTATTTACACCGGGTGTCAGTACCTGATAGTGATGAATAACATCTGGAAATACAAAGCCTATATCTCCTTTATCCATATGATATAGTTCCTGTCCGACACCAAGTTCTAATGCTCCACTTGTTACACAAACAATCTCCAATGCATTATGAAGATGTGGTTCAATATGTTTTGACTTCCTATTTATTGCTATGATCTCCTCTTTTGTGTCAACATATTTTAACTGCATGAAATACTCCCCTTTGCAACATTTGTCTATATCTTCTTTCGATTTGGCAAGCAATCCTTTTACACCTATCTTATAATCAACTTGTAAATAAGGAAAGGAGGAATTGCAAATGAGCAACCTAAAAAAATATCTGAATGACCTTTTAGTATTCTACACTGAATATTTTGAGCATCCTTACCATGTATAAATACTAAAAGGACTATTTTGTGAAAACTGAATATTTTCTTAAGGCCATTTCATAAAAATGAAGTGGTCCTTTTTATTTTCAAAATACAGTTCTATCACTTTATATTATAGAAAAAAGCACTGTCTCATCGAACAACGATCAGACAACGCTTTCTCTTGTCAATTCTAATTTATGTCTGATGCATCTGTTACTTCATCTGCAGCAATTCCTTTTTCTGCTTTCAGTTTTTTATTTGCATCTTCAACATTCATTCTTGAAAGTGCAAACATAATCAATACATCAAAGATTAACGGAAGCCAAAGATACATGAACTGCATCATATCAAGTGCAGACTGTGGCTGAGTTGCATTTGTTCCGACATATCCACTGAGCTCAAGCATCCATCCAACAACAGCGGTTCCAATACCTCCACCGATTTTTACACCAAGAGAAGTACAAGAGTACATCGTTCCATCAATTCTCTTTCCCTGTGTAAGATAAGTGTATTCAGAGCAGGATGCAATAACAGCATTCATATCTCCCTGCCATGGTCCCTGACCTAAGGCTGCAAGAGCTGTAAACGCCATCATCAGCGGAACACTACCCATATATCCGGCAACAACAACAAGTGCTCTACCGATGACTGCTAAGACATAACCTCTTAAGTTCAGTTTATACATGCCTTTCCACTTACCAACTAATGTCGGTGTAAAAATCAGGGCAATGATCAGTGGAATATTTACTGCCCATGCAAATTGTCCAAACAAATTCTTATTTTTCAGTACCCATGTCATGTAATAAATGCCAGCTCCAATCATGGCACCATATAACTGCTGTAAAATATATGTTCCACAAATCATCATGTAATATTTGTTTTTGACAAGAAGCTTGAATGCCTGTACCATTCCATACTTTTCATTATCATTCTTTACTTCTCCTTCATTAAGTTCTTCCTCCGGAAGTTCCTTAACAGAAAGTGCTGAAATCGTATTTACGACCAGACCAATGATTGCATAGATAATAGCAACCGTTCTCCATGCCGCAGCATCTCCACCACATTTATCTACAAATCCAACTGTAATCGCCTGAATCAGAAGACTTGTTGAAAATGCAAAAATAAAACGGTAAGATCCCATCTGTACACGCTCTTTGCTGTTCTTTGTAATCAGTGACGTAAGTGCTGAATAAGCAATATTGTTTGCTGTATAAAACCCACCATTTAACAGTGTATAAGAAATAAAGAACCATGCATATTTAGCCGTTGTTCCCAAACTCACCGGTACTGCAAAGCAGCCGACCAGCGTAATGGCACAACCAATATATCCGTATAGCATCCAGGGTTTCGCTTTTCCCATTTTACTGTGTGTTTTGTCAATCATTGTTCCAAAAAATATATCCGTAAAACCATCAAATAGTTTTGATACGGCAATCAGGGTACCCACGACACCTGCAGCAAGTCCTACCGAGTCCGTCAGATAGACCATCATAAAAGATGTCAGGAACGCATAGACTACATTACCTGCAATATCACCTGATCCGTATCCAATTTTGTTATACCATTTCAAATACTTTTTTTCTTCCATCGAATTTCTTTGCTCCTCATCTTCATCGCACTTAGAATCTCAATATGGCTAACCGTATGATATCTAATTCTGTTTTTTTCTCTGATTTTGTCTGATTGCTCTGTATATCCGGACTTTACATTACAATCAGACTCTCTTTCCTTGTTTACGGGTTACATGAAACTTTATTATCCCTTTACATACGGTATCAGTGTAAACTGAAACCGGAATAATACATCATCAAATCGGTACTGCTCCAATACAACTGGACCACAACTATTAGAACCAATGCCATTTAATGCGTAGTCAACACAGAATACTACACTATCTGATTCTATTAATTCATAATTATGCGTTTTCTTCTCAAGTTCTTCCTGTGTATAATAAGAAGCATTGAATGAAAATGCCTTTTCTGCGGATGCCACAATTCCATATCGGCTGTTGTTAAGCTCTACATATTCACAATCATAATGGCTTCCATTTTCCTGTGGACGGATATAGTCCTCATGTAAATCCCCTACATCTGCCCGGTACAAACCGTGGCTCGCAGCCTGATGTTTATCACAATAACTTTCCTGTGGTCCCATTCCAAAGTATCTTACAGCTGAAAGTTTTTTATCCAGGAACATCCTCACACCAAATCTCGGAAGATCCGGGAATTCATCGTCTTTTGTTACTGCAATATCTGCATCAATCTTTCCAGCAGCTTCTATTTTCCATGTAATCGTCACATCAAGAATCTTCTGTACTGTCTCTGCCACAACGGAAGCATGGCTTGTAATCTTCACACCATGTTTTCCCTGCACAACCTCTGTCGTATAGGCTCTTGTGTAAGCCTTATCATAGTGGGCTTTCTTCCATTCAGACTTGATGTACATATCGTTATCTGTTGGAGCTCTCCAAATATTTAATTCCATCGGATGGTTCAAGTATTCCCGCCCTGCGAATTTCATCTCTGTAAAGAGTGCAGTACGTTTGTCTATGGTATAAGCAAATTCACGCCCCTTGATATGAATCTGTGTATCATTTTCATTTACCTGTAATTCAGAGTCCACTACTGTTTTTGGTATCCATTTCTCTGCAAGTTTACATTTTGTATCCTCTTTACTTACCTCAATTTCATCAAATCCAAGAATATGGTCTTCATCCAACAGTGGCAATTCTTTTTTCAGATGGTAAATAAGTTTTAAATAACATTTCCCATTCTCTGGAACATTGATCTTCAGGTTTGTTTTTCCTTCCCCGTGTGGTGCCACAGAAAACTCCGGAAGTATGCCTTTGCTGATCACAAGACCATCCTGTGTCAGCTCATAACTAATCTTCACATAATCTTTCAAGTCATCAAAATCCATGTAGTTATGAAGCACCAGTTCTCCGCTTTCTTTGTTATAGGAAATAACTCTTGCCGGGCGATAAACATTCTTGTATTCGAAAAGTCCTGTATGTACCGTTCTGTCCGGATATACTAATCCATCCATACAGAAGTTGCCATCATGAATTTCTTCGCCATGGTCGCCCCCATAAGCATATATAGTCTTTCCATTCTCAGCAGTTCCATGAGCAATCGCATGGTCACACCATTCCCAGACAAAGCCGCCGCACATTTTATCATTATCCTGAATCATCTGGAAGTAATCTTCAAAATCTCCAGGTCCGTTTCCCATGCTGTGACAGTACTCTACCAAAAGGAAGGGTTTGCTTCCATCTTTATCCAGATATTCCTGAATTTCGGAAAGCGCTGGGTACATCCGGCTGTACACATCCAGATTGCTGTAATCATATGTTTCATCATAATTACGGTATCTTGCACTCTCATATTGTGTGATACGGTCTGGATCAAAATTCTTTGTCCATTCCAGTGCTTTTTCAAAGTTGCAGCCATAAGCACTCTCATTTCCCATTGACCACATAACAATACAGAAACGGTTTTTGTCACGTTCCACCATGAGTTTTACGCGATCAACGATTGCCTCTTCCCATACCGGATCATCTGCAATCTTCTCATTCCATCGTTTGAACCGATTGTAATCAGTGTCTTCTTTTCTGTAGATCATAAATGGACCATGAGCTTCAATATCTGCTTCATCTATTACCATGAATCCATACTTGTCACACATTTCATAGAAAAATGGTGCGTTCGGATAGTGGCTGGAACGGATCGCATTAAAATTATGCTGCTTCATTAACGTAAGATCGGTTGTAATCTGTTCCGGATTGATTGTAAATCCAGTAACCGGATCAGAATCATGTCGATTGACACCACGGAATTTAATCTTCTGTCCATTTAAATAAATAACCTGGTCTTTAATCTCTATCTTTCTTAATGCAATGTGATCTACAATTACTTCATTCTCTGTTTCAAGAATCAGTTTATATAGATATGGATTTTCTGTATTCCAAAGTTCCGGACTTGCGATTTCTAATACAGCTGTTCCTTCTTCAGCAATACTTCCTAGTGCTACAACTGCTCCGTTTCTATCTTCAATCGAAATTTTTACATTTAACGGAGAGTAGAATTTCATTTCAATTTCTACTTTCGCAAGCATATCCTCAATTCTTGTTTTAATATGATAATCACTGATTGCCTGTTTTGGGCGTTTCAAAATGTACACATCCCGGAAAATACCACTCATACGGAATTTGTCCTGATCTTCCAAATAGGAACCATCACACCACTTCATTACCAACACTGCCACCGTATTCGTTCCATCCTGAAGTACATCGGTAACATCAAACTCACTGGTCATATGCGAAACCTGGCTGTATCCTATGTAAGAGCCATTGATCCATACGTAAAAGCAACTGTCTACTCCTTCAAAGTTCAAAAAAGATTTTGGCGCTTTCTCATCTCTACTGTACTCAAAAGTATGTACATAGGCTCCACACGGAATGTCCTGTGGCACATATGGTGGATCAAACGGAAATGGATACCGGATGTTTGTATACTGGTGTGTATCATATCCAGCCATCTGCCATACACTTGGAACCTGAATCTCATCAAAATTTTCTGTATCATAATTCTTCTCAAAGAAAGAATCCTTAATGTCATAGATGCTGTTAAAATACTGGAATTTCCAAGTTCCATTCAATAACTGCATACGATCTGACTCTTCTCTGTGTTCCACCAAGTTATCCATTCTTCTGGATGCCGGAATATAATAGGCTCTGGCTGGCATTGTGTTTTCGTGCAGTACGCTTAGATTTTCATAATAACGTGGTACGATCATAAATAGCTCTCCTCCAATACATATACTTTTTTGTTCTTTGTTTTCCTAAAGCAAACCTTATACTTTACTTTTTGTTTACGTTCCTTAGTTATGCTATATATAGCTTATCCTAATTCGCAAAATATGTCTATGAATTGGATTAGACAAAATATGCACTAAATGATACAATGATAAAAAGTACGAAAAGAGGTGCTGTCCTATGTATTTGAACACCGGTTATTTGAACCACTCACATATGGATTTCAAAGACAAAAGTCGTCCGCTGATTGTCGGTAGCTGTGGTACTTACCGTCTTTCCAGACATCCCAAACTTCCGACCTACCGTCCAAGGGGTCGTCTGGATTATCAGATTATATATATCACTGCTGGTTGTGGGCATTTTCATTTTGATAATGTAAATAATGAAACGATTGTTCCAGCCGGCAACATTGTACTGTACAGACCGAAAGAACTCCAAAAATATGAATATTACGGAGAAGATAAGACAGAAGTATACTGGATTCACTTCACAGGAAGCAATGTGAAAAATATCTTACGTCAATATGGGTTTCCGGATAAAGAACGTGTCTTTCAAGTGGGTACATCTAATGAATATGAACAAATTTTCAAACGTATCATTATCGAGCTCCAACGCTGTCAAGACAATTATGAGGAAATGCTTGTCCTTTTGCTACGTCATCTTCTGATCAGTTTCCACCGGGAACTGACAAGAGAGCACATATTAAAAAATGAATATCTTGATCATGAGATGGATAATGCTGTTACCTTTTTCAGTGAAAACTACAATCAAAATATCAATATTGATGATTATGCTGCCTCACGAGGCATGAGTGTCAGCTGGTTTATCCGAAATTTCAAAAAATATACCGGTTCTACACCAATGCAATTCATTGTGGGAATCCGTATCAACAATGCTCAGATGTTACTTGAAACAACAACTTATTCCATCAATGAGATTTCTAAGATTGTCGGATATGATAACCAGCTTTATTTCAGCCGGCTTTTTCACAAGCTGAAAGGATATTCGCCAAGAGAATACAGAAAAATAAGAAATAAGTTATGAAATCTATAATGCCCGTAAAAAACCAAATGCCAAAAAAGGATGCCACCGAATCAAAGCAGATTACGTGACATCCTCTTCTTTTTATTAGTGCTATTTTATGAATTCAACCGAATAGTAATACATGTACTCATTATCGGTATCTATATGCTCCCCTGTAATATCCTGTATTGGCAACGAACTTAACCCCTTTTCTCCATAAATCAGTGCCGCTAATCCTTGCTCTGTTCCATACTCTATCTTGCATTTGTTTTCAATAGACGTTGCTGATCTTCCATAATATTCCCTGTTTGTAACTCCCTCCAAAATTGGTATTTCTGTCATATATTTTGAATATTTATCTGCTGCGATGAGCTTTGCAGTAAAATTATCAAAATCCGGTGTAATGACAATCAATCCATTTGTGGAAGATTTCACATCTTCATAGGAAAGTTCCAAAACTTTTTTATGTGAAACTCGTTGTCCAAGCTGATATTCTGACAAATAAATAGATAACGTTTTAAATGTATCCCTTGAATTGTATCGAAACATCATTGTTCCATCAATTCCTGATAACAATTCAGCAGTTTTCATTCCTATACTATCTGAATCTACTGCTTCAATATAGTTTTGTGGTTGTCGCAATTTATTACATACGATGGATCCAAAAGTAACCATAGATATTCCCACTACAATAAGAAGCACTATAATGATTCTCTTTAAGTATCGTTGTTTGCGGCCACTGTCCTTTGTTATCTGTATCAATGTATCTTCTGATTTTTTTTCAATATTATCTATTTCAATATCTTCACCAGCCAAGAACTCATTAAGACTAATACCTAATATTCCGCATAATTCTAAGTATACTGATACATCCGGCAAACAGATTCCTCTCTCCCATTTAGAAACAGACTTATCACTCATACCTAATTTTTCTGCCAGTTGCTTTTGCGTCATCCCCAATGACTTTCTCTTACCTGCAATGTATTTTCCAATTTTGATAAGATCCATCCATCTACCTCCTTTTTTATATTGATCGTACTCTTTTTTAGAGAAAAAACATACCCCTCGAAGGTAGAATATGATTTTTAAGCCTGTCTAGTTTGCCAGATAAACGAAAGAGCTTATATAGCGGATTCATATATAACCTTACAGTTTTTATTACTGTATCCTATATATTCCATACACTGCAAGCAAGAAGCATCGAAGCTCGTCTCTGTCTGTAAATTCCTTTTGCACAAATCCTTCTTCTTGGTGGAAAGACAATATTTTATCTTGTTCATTAATCCAACATATTAGCTTTTTATTTTTTCTTTCATTTATGTAACAAATTTCGCTCCATTCACAATCACCACAAATTATTTCACACTTTTTACAAGACAAAATATTATCATGAATAGCTTGTTTAAATTCAGAATACGGAAGTAGCATTCCTTCTTTCCATCCACATAATTCAAGAATCTTTTGATCATATTCTCGAACCTTATCAGCAACACTACAGCTTCCATCTTGTAATCTACTGGAACATCCCTCACAAAAAATATCTAACTGCAATGTGACACAAACAATTGAAGCGTTTTCTAATTCAGCTATTATTTTCTTTATATATTCTTTATATTTTTCATTATACTTTTTCACTGAGAAAAAGGAGATACACAATCCGTGATGTGGACGAAGTTTGTACTGGTATTCCATTTTATTCTCCTTTATGCCAAATAGGCGTTTCTTCCTCCCAATCCTTTGAGGTGGTTAAAGTGAACAATCTGCTCAACGGGTAAATGCCACTCCTCTGAAGGAAGCCGGATGAGTTTTGTCTGCATATAATTAATCTCTGTTTTCTCGCTTATTATGAATCTTCCTTGATTTTGGATCAATAAAATTGGATTTATAGATTTTTATCCCTTTTCTTTTTTGCCATTACAAATCCAAACATTAAAATCAAATTTACAAACAGTACAACTATACTACCTTCAATTTTACAGTTGCCACCCGACAAAATTGAGTTTCCACTAATTATCATGTTAAACATAAGATTACCCTTGTATTGTTTTCAACTTCTTTAATCTTACAAACAACCTTTTATCCTTCGGGCACATATTTTCAAGTTCCTCAAGACTATATCTTCTCAAATCATCTTTGCTTTTTATCCCCATTCTAAACGCATCCATGCATAAAAACTCATCAAATCTGACTCCATGCTCCATATCATTCAGATCTTCTATACTACGCAGTTTTATCCCCTGATTCTCACAAATCGTATACAGCTCCTGCAATGTTGTTGGTCCCATATTACGAAACTTTATAAAATGTTCCTTTGGATATTCTCCCAATCCTTCCAATGACTCAAATCCATTTCTTCTGAGAATATTCCGTAACCTGCTCGACATTTCAATATCATCATAATCTGTTTTTTCAGCGTACATAAAAGCTCCCTTTTGTCATTTTATTTATCGTATAATTTATCAACCTCAGCTTCATACACCGATTCAGTATGAGTATCAAATAGCACCCACTCCACCAGATCAAAACAATCCGGATTATCCTGCAAGAACCTATTTACTGTATGTATTGCAATCTTTGCTGCCAACTCAACCGGGAAACTATATACTCCCGTTGATATAGAAGGAAATGCAATAGACCTAATTCCATTATCCATTGCCAGTTGCATAGAATTAAAATAGCAGTTAGCAAGAAGTTCCTCTTCTCTATTCCTTCCTGCATTCCATATCGGTCCTACAGTATGTATCACATAATCACATGGCAGATTATAGGCTTTTGTTATCTTTGCTTCTCCAGTCTCACATCCGTTAAGTGTCCTGCACTCCGCCAGAAATTCCGATCCTGCTGCTCTGTGAATTGCACCATCTACACCGCCTCCACCAAGAAGTGAATTGTTAGCCGCATTTACGATTGTCTGCACATCTGTTACTTTTGTTATGTCACCTTTTATCGTCTTAATCAAATACATTGTTTAATATTCCTTCTCTATCTCTTCATCTATTGCATACATTTTCTTGAATGCATCAAGGTCTGCTTGATTTTTAATCAGCATGACCTCTTCTATCTTACCTGTATGAATGTCCTTAAAGCCTGCAACCTGCTCGCCATTACATATGCTCGCTTTGATTACTGGTTTCTTATTTTCTTTATCATATGTCTTTGTAACTATCTTTTTCTTAAATAGTCCCACTCTGAGCACCTTCTTTTGACTTTGCCATCAGTATGAGTTTTTCAAAGGACTGTGCAAAGCGTACATCATCATCTTCTGTACGCTTTCTCGGTCCTTTCATATGATTCTTATGAGAGCTGCGTCTTGCCTTCTTGTTAAGATGTCGCTCCATAAGCATCTGATCTATGTTCTCATTCGTGTACCACTTGCCTGATTGGTGAATAGCATATACACCTTTCCCAAGTGCCATAGCAGCGACACCATAATCCTGCGATACTACTACATCCCCTTTATGACAAATGCTGATCAGTTTATAATCTACTGCATCTGCATCTACAAATATCTGCACTAACCTCTCTCCCTTTCTCGTTGAATCCATGTCATAATTACATCTACAAGATAATCCGCTGCACCTGACTTAGTTCCTTTCCCGGTTGCATTTTATGCCACTTTCGGATACACTCCCTACAGCATGTTGCCGTTGCATGTTGGGCAATAAATACCGGATGACCACGCATTGGTGTCTGTTTGCCTCCATTTGCTATATATGCCGGAGCTTCTCTTTTTGTAATGAAATCCTTTGCATGTTGTCTGATTGTGTCCAACCCTTTTTCATTTATGTAATCAATATCTTTCTGCTTCAGATGGAAACTGCTTCAGAACTTGGAATTATCCAGCCGCTCAAATAACCGCCTGTACCATTCATCCTTAGTCATATCATCACCACAAATCATATAGTTTCATGGTTTCTGAATTTCGATATTCATGTTTCTCATAATATCCTATCAGCTTACCCTCGTCTCTGAGTGCCACCATGTAAACATCTTTATTCTGTTTCTCATTGTGAAAAATATAGACGATATTATGGCTTTCATCTGCTGCAAACCAGTCCACAACCTGCTGTATTTTATCCCTGGATTCTGGATTATGGCAATCTAACAGACTTCTTCCAATAAGTTTATCGCCACCTCTCTTTGCATAGCTGATAACAGCTGCCGGATTCATGTAAATAATCTCATGCTTGAGATTGCATATAACAACGGATGCCCTATCCTGATCAACAATGCTCTTATAAAAACTGACATAGGATTTAAACTTAATCACCTTTTCATTATCCAGCCTCTTTTGAAGTTGTGGTTTCTTTCTTCGATAATAATCGTATATTTCTCCATCAGGTATCCAGATTTGTGCCTCATTTATCTTATCAAGTACAGCTTCAACAATCTGTTCATCTGCCAGTAAATCAGGGGCTTTATCATGCTCTGTTACATACTTTTTGTATTCTTCATACACCCACCCAGTAATCTTATCCTTCTGTTTCATCTTGAGATTACTAAACTTCTTATTCATCTGTAAAAGCTGACCATCTATCTTTTTATGTATTTTTGTCTTTTTACTTTTTGTCAAATTTCTCCCACCTTTATATTATTAACCACATTTGCTTGTAAAGAGTATGTTTCACATTTATCTTGTCACATTATAACATCTATCAAATTGTTCCGCATTAAAAAAAGGACGCAGCATCTCTCCCACGTCCTCAAAACTATCTGGCTTTATCTTCCCTTACCTTCGATACTTCCTTATGTGCCGCTTCCTGCTTCACCTCATCCACACCTCTAGCCTCAAATGCATCTGCATTATACTGATACTCCTGCGGCTCAGCGACCATTGGAGAGTATACAACCTCTGCTTCCACTCTCTCTGCTTCAGCCCTCTCCGGCTCTGTCTGCTCCTGCTTCTTCATATTCTCCATATGCTTTTCCTTATCAAGCTTCACATTCATAGCCAGATTATCCAGCTTATCAATAGATGCATCCAAATGAAGTTCCATTGATACAAGCATCTTTTTCACTGCTTTCATCGGAGCAAGTACTGCCTTTGTAATTGGATGTTTCTGCTCTTTCTGAGAATAATCTACCTCCGGTTTGTCAGCAAAAGTACGGAATGCATTAGCTGCTGTCTGACCAGCTTCACGAAATCCTTTTGCAAGAAGTGCTGTCTTTGCTATATCCTTATCCGTGGTCTTGATTGCACCTCTTACATTCTCTCGGATATCAAGAAGCCTTTTCTTAATTCCTAAGAACTCCGACACCCTGTATAATGCAGCTCTTCCCTTTGCCTTTGCTTCATCAACTATGCTCTTTGCTGTAGATTTGACCTGTGCTTTCACTTCCAATACCTGCGACTTTATCTGCTCACATCTGGCATTAAGTCGCTCCTGTGCTTCCGACAATGCCTTTTTAGCATTATTGACAAGTGTATCTTCCTGCATTTCTTTGATCTGATTCTGCATATTGGTGAGTTCTTCCGTCATGGAATCAATCTTTTTCTCCAGTCCATCCACATAGCTGCATATCTCAAATACATCGTTTGCCTGCTCTTTCATGGCATTCTTCTTTAATAATTCGAGAAGTTCCCTTACGACCTCCTCATTGGTAAGTGTTTTTCCTGCTTCCATATCCATTCTGTTTCCTCCATTCATAAACGGGGCAGCCTTGGCCGCCCCTGTAACATGATTACTAATTATCGAAAGGGCGTTTCCTCTTTGTCCTTCTCTTTATCGGGATTGCCATGATGTTTCTCGGCACTCTCCCTCGCCTTTTCGTTGCTCTTATCCTTTGCTTTCTCATATTCAGAGATAATCTCATTATAGAGTTTTTCCCTGAAATCCTTTGTGACCGGATAGCAGACATCCTGATAGATTGGCTTGCCCTGCTCGTCCACCTGCTTTGTCTTATAAGAAGGCATTGATACAAAGATTTTCTCTTTGCCCTGCACGATATTGATGTTATTTACGATGAAACTGTTTTCAAAGTAAATACGGGCAAGTCCTTTGATGTTACTGCCTTCCCTCTCATAAGGTGTCACAGTTACGGAAAACTCTGGCATTTCCTGCGTTCTGTCCTGCTTCTGTGTCTCCTCTTTCTCTGGTTCCTTGATTCTTGCATAAGCATCAAGGATATTGGTATAGAGTTCCTCACGAAACTCTGCTGTGATAGGATTGCACACATCCTTATAAATCACACCATTGCTTTCATCACGCTCATTGGAGCGGTATCTAGGCATTGAAACAAAAAGCTCTCCCTTGTCCTTATTCTCAAGGATTGCAATATTGGTAATCTTAAATGAATCACCAAATACTACTGTTGCAAATCCTTTGATATTGCTGCCCTCTTTTGCTCTTACTTCGTTTACCTTAATTGAATACTTCATATGCTATTCCTCGCTTTCTTTTTGTTCTTTGTTTTTCTCCGGTATGATAAGCTCACACCTAAGCTGTTCTATCTGTTCACAAGACAATCTGCCATTCAACCAGTTGCCAAGTGTAACAACCATTCCGTCCTGCTCGTAGTAGAGCCACTCCTGTGTTTCAATGTTCCCCTCATACACGATAGTCACATCAAAATCAGGCATGAATAATCCTTCCTCCGCATCCCATACACAGGCTATTCCCTGTCTGAGTGTCAGATTCATGCTTTCGACATATAAAGACCAGCCGCTTACGACTATCTGAAAGTCATCATCAATTTCCGCAATATCATCCTCGATGTCAATTAGCTCTTCCATTTCTGCTACTGTCTCTTCTATCTCTCCTAACCGGTATCTCTTATTCATCCATCACCACCTCCTTATAAATGCATCTGACCACAAAACGCATGGTTCCTTTCTGGGAACAGGTAAAAAGAGTTAATTCTTTTTCTGTACCCTGTGTCTTGATGCTGTTATCATATGGATTTACTACCTCTGTCTCTGTTACCTCATAGATGTGCCTCAGTCCATTTTTGTCGGTTATCATCACTTCATCGCCTATGGATATCTGACTTAGTGGTGTAAAAAATGTGCCATATCTGCTGCCATTGTGACCGCATAACACACAGTTGCCACTCTCACCGATTCCTGCAGTTTCTTCTATATGACCAATCCCGGCATTAAGCACTTTACTTGTGGTTCCTTCCATTACCGGATACCTGATATCTAAACCCGGTATCTCAATGATGCCGATAACACCGCCTTCTTTAAGAATGGCTTCATCCTCTTTACTAATGGAGGTTTGCTCTTCCTCCACATCTGTTTCTTCATCGTAATCATCCTCCAATGTCTGCTCAAATTCACTTATGAGCTGTTCTGTCTGTTTTTCTCCGGTTGCCCGCCAGAAAAAAGGGACTGCCATAATGGCAATCCCTGCTGTAATCAGTAGTCCTGCGACCACTTTTCTTATACTCATATTATTCACGCTCCTATCGTGTTCTGCCCTCCCTGTCGGCTAGATAAGCACCTTTATCCTCTGCTACAATCGCTGCAGCTTCCATCCTGTCATCTGCTTCTCTTTCTTCCTCCGGTCCGCTTAAATCTGCATCCACAGCCTTTGCATTCTCAAGGTCAAGCTGGGCATTCAGTTCACACTGCCTTGCCAGCTTTTCTTCCAGTTCATTGCTGTATGCAAATGGCTTGTCATACTCAGCCTTTGATGCTTCAAGGTCATTCTGGTACTGCTCAATCTTCTTTTCTAAGAAATCAATGTTCTCATGGAGTCCATTGAACAGGTTTTCCAGCTTTACCATGCTGCCTACAGGACTTGTGGAAAGCTCTGCCTTGTACTCAGTCTTTCCACGAAGCACCATATAATTGATGCCAAGGAAGTTCTTTTCCACAAGCAGTTCAAATCCGTGGAATTTACCGATTGCAGTTGTCTCTCCGGTCTTACACTTGCTGATTGCTTCAAGCATCATGGTTCCGCCATCCACACACTCTGTGTAGGTTGCTTTGCCTATGGTAATGGCAAATTCCGGATTATCAATCAGCTCCTTATCCCTTGCCTTTACATCTTCTCTTACATTGGCAAGCTTTTCTGTTGCTGTCTTAATCAGCTTCGGGTACTTAATCATAAAGTTGTCCTGAAGTCCATATCTCTGATTGTCATAGGAAGCCTTCAAAAGCTTTAATCTCTGGACATCATTGTCAATCTCCATCTTTTCCTTGATCAAAGGATTACCGGTGGCAACCGCCTTAATCTCTGCATAGGAAAGTGTTGCCTCGTCGATATCCTCGCAGCTTCGGCTTACTGCCTTGCTTGTCATGACCTGGCTGATGAAACGCTGCTTATTCTCAACGAGCGACCAGTTGTATGCATCAAAGGTTCCTTTGGTGACATATCTGTAGATTGCCACCTCTTCATTTTCGTTGCCTTGTCGTATGCCTCGTCCCTCTCGCTGTTCTATTGAGCTTGGCTTCCAAGGACAGTCCACATGGTGCATTGCAACAAGGTGTGTCTGCACATTTACACCTGTTCCACACTTGTCCGTTGAACCGATAAGAACCTTCTTTTTACCTGTCCTCATCTCCTTAAAAAGTGCATCCCTCTGTGCGTCGGTCTTGGCATCATGGATAAAAGCTATCTCCTCTGCCGGAATACCATATTGGATAAGAGTTTCTTTCAGATAATCATAGATGGTGAAGTCCTTATCCGGTCCCGGTGTGCCGATGTCCGAAAAAATAAGCTGGCAGCCTATATAACCATCAGCATTTCCTTTCTCATATTCTTTCCACACATTCTCCGCTACCTTATTGAGCTTTCCATCCGGATTGTTCGGTGCATCCTTATCAATCAGTCTTGCATCTGTTCCAAGAAGGCGTGCCTCATGGGTAATCTTTAGGAAGTTATCCACGCTTGGATCAACTCCACCGCCTCTGATACGCTCTGCCCTCACAACAAAGTCTCCCATGACCTGCTTCACATACCAGTCAGGCTCCGACTCCACTATGATAGGCTTGCCGCCACGAAGAGCCGGTACATCAAGGTCAAGCATGTCGGCTGTCTGCACATCAGCTACCTCACGGAAGATATTCATAAGCTCCGGCAGATTCGTAAACTTATTAAATCTGCTCTTAAAACGGAATCCGCTTCCCTCTACAGTAAGCTCCAGTGCTGTTGTTACTTCACCAAAGTTTGCTGCCCATGAATCAAAGTGATAAATCCCCATCTCTTCAAGTGCCGCTTTCTGTAAGTAAAGCTGCATGACATACATCTCACACATGGTATTGGATATCGGTGTACCAGTTGCAAACACAATGCCTCTGCCATCATTTATCTCTGATAAATACTGGCATTTAAGCTGCATATCTGTTGACTTCTTTGCTCCACTGCTACTGATGCCTGACACATTATTCATCTTGGAAAAAATCGCAAGGTTCTTAAAATTATGTGCTTCATCCACCATGATAGAATCCACGCCAAGTTCCTCAAAGGTTATAAGGTCATCCTTCCTGCTCTCATCAGACAGAGATTTCAGCTGTTCCTCCAGTTTTTTCTTCTGGCTTTCCATCTGTTTTACAGTCCATCTCTCTCCGTTACGTTCCTTCATCTCATCTATCGCATAGCTGATTTCATCAATCTGCTCGTTAAGCATTCTTTCCTTTCTCTCTGCAGAGATCGGGATTTTCTCAAACTGCGAGTGCGACATGATAATGCAGTCATAGTCACCTGTCGCAATCCTTGATACAAACTGCTTTCTGCGGCTCTTCTCAAAATCACGCTCTGTGGCAACTAAGATATTTGCCGACGGATAAAGCCTTAAAAACTCTGATGCAGTCTGACCGATAAGCGGCTTTGGAACAACCATGATTGTCTTATTGGCAAGTCCGAGTCTCTTCTGCTCCATGCAGGCAGCCATCATCTCAAATGACTTTCCGGCTCCGACACAGTGTGCCAGCAGGGTATTTCCACCAAGAAGGATTCTTGCCACCGCATTCTTCTGATGAGGCTTTAACTCAATCGCCGGATTCATTCCCGGAAACTGTAAGTGGCTTCCATCATACTCACGCAAACGGATGTTATTGAATGTTTCGTTATAATACTCCACATACTTCTGTCTTCGCTCCGGATCAGCAAACAGCCATTCCTTGAATTTCTCCTTGATTATGTTCTGCTTTTCCCTTGCAAGCATTGTCTCATTCTTATTAACTTCGTAATGATACTTGCCATCTCCGTCATCAATCCTGTCCCTGACTGTTACAGTTTTAAGGTTCAGCGTATCCTCAAAAATAGAATAAGCATCCATGCGGCTTGTACCATAATTCTTAGTGGCTGCCACTGAATGCTTATCCATGCTTTTATTCTCGATGAACCATTCCATGCTCATCTTATTTAAGTGTACCTGAATGCCTGTATTGTAAAACTGGCTTCTGACTGCCCTTGCCCGCCTTGGTGTATTGAGAAGTTCATAGATAAACTGCTCATAATCAAGCGGCTCAATCCATGTTGTACCAATCTTTACATCAATATCCGAGGCTTCAATCCATTCCGGCTGCACCTTTTCAAGTGCTGCCACATTTCCTGCAAATCTTTCTGCCTGCGGATTGTCTGTATCCGCTGCCATAGCCTTTGCTACACGAAGTTTGTCTCTCACATTTCCCGAAAGATACTCGTCTGCTGTCTCCCAGCCGATATCCGGATTATTCTCGTTGTATCGGTCAGGATTTAGGAAAATCAATCCATCCAGCTCTTCCACAAGAACTGCCCTTCTAAGCTCTGCCAAAGCATCGTCACTTAGAGTTATCTCATCCGCTGTCTGTCCTGTCTTTTCCGCAAGTTCATCCTTTGCATTTGTAATATCCGGCTCATAGATAGAAAGCATATAGGCAAGATTTACATATCCAAATTCATTGACGGATACATTTAATGCTTCCACAGCAGTCTCCACTCTGTCTATGACAGTCTTTGCCTTAATCGTCTGCTTATAAAACATATCCGCTTTTTTCACCTGCCCATCTTCGTTTACTTCCTCAAGACTGCAAAGAAGCGGGTAATCGCTGTCATCCCTGAAAGCTATTCTGTTTGCTTTTGAAGTAATTGCTCCATACTGCTTTATAAAGGCATCGTATTTCACATTAAGAAGTCTCTGCTTATCAGAAAGCTCCTCCTCGCTGCAGCCATCCATCTGGATATCAATCAGCTCTCTTGTTATCTGTCTGATTTCATCAAGGCTTCGGATTCGCTCCTCGGCAGTCTGTGATACTTCTTTTCTTACCATCTCGGAATTTTCCCTGTAATAGAGCTTTCCTTCAAAAAATGTGTAAGTGTAGTTTCTCACATCCGGATCAGCCGGGATAACTTCCTCCGTCTGCTCCGCCTCATCTGCCGCTCTCTCAAAATCTGTCATCTGTGCTTTGATATTGCCGATAGCTTTGTTTAGTGCTTCATACATGTTGAAGTTCTCATCATCATTCACACAGACTGTATATCTGCTGTCCTGTCCGTAAATCCTTGTATCATACTCCATAGACCCAAGCATCATTTCCGGATGCTCTGCAAAATAAGAGTTGACTGCAATTCCGTTCTCAGTCACACCAAGGTGTACCCAGTCAGGCTCAATTTCAATCTTTCTCTCCCTCTTCTGCAAAAACAGGATATCTGCTGTCACTTCGGTTCCTGCATTATCTTTAAATGCAGTATTTGGAAGTCTTATCGCTCCCACAAGTTCTGCTCTTTCAGCCAGATACTTTCGGATAGTAGGATTTGCCTTATCAAGTGTTCCCTTTGTGGTAATCACCGCAACAATGCCTCCCGGTCTTACCTGATCAAGTGCTTTTGCCAGAAAATAATCATGAATACGGAAGTTATACTTGTTGTACTTCGGATCAAATACCTTGTAATCTCCAAATGGCACATTTCCGACAACCACATCAAAGAAGTTATCCGGATAAGTGGTATTCTCAAATCCTGTGATACTGATATTGGCATTCTGATAAAGCTGCTTTGCAATTCTTCCTGAAATGCTGTCAAGCTCTACCCCATACAGCTTGCTTCTCTGCATTGGCGCCGGCATACTTCCAAAGAAGTTACCGATACCCATGGATGGCTCTAATACATTGCCGCCTCTGAAACCAAACTGGACAAGTGCCGAATTTATGCACATGGCAATCTCCGGTGAAGTATAAAAGGCGTTATTTACTGTTGACCTTGCCGCACTGTATTCCTCATCAGATAAAAGTTCTTTAAGCTCTGCATACTCTTTGCTCCAGCCTGCGTTTTCCTTGTCAAATGCCTGTGACAGTCCGCCCCATCCGACAAACTTCGACAGAACTTTCTGTTCCTCCGGTGTTGCAAGCCTGTTTTCTGATTCAATCTGCTTTAATGTGCGGATTGCATCAATGTTCCACTGGTATCTGGTCTTGGCACCGCCTTTTTCCATTTCCCAAAGGTTATAGTGGAAGTTGTGTTTTTTCTGTACTGCATCATCAGTAACCACATGTCCATTCTCATCAATCTTGGTTTCCCAGCCATTCGCTATTGCTCTTTCCCTGGTTTCAAGACGATTGGCTTTTACACTATCCTCGATATCAAAGAATCTCTTATAGACCGGATTCATCTTATCCCTGTCAGCCTTCTGCTTTGTCTCCTGATAATACTTCTTCTGGTCTTCTCCGCAGTAAAATGGCTGTTTTACCATATAGGATAAAATCTCGTATAACTCACGCCAGTCGAGAGCACCTTCCTTACGCACACCATTCCTGTTCTTATAGCTGATCTTCACATACCCGCTTCTGAATGAGTACTCCACAAGACCATACTTATTGTTGGAATATGCCTTTCTTTCTGCATTATCTGTCCCTAATGCGATATCCCTGATAAGGTCAAGTTTATTGGGCATAAATGCAAAATCAGACTGCACCACATCCATAAGGAATGCCCTAAACGGAGTGTAGCAGCTGCAATCTGTTACAAGAATCTCCGCCGCATCACGCAGGTCTTCATCAAGCTCCTCAATACGCTTGGCATAATCAATCGGTGTAATATACTGAAGCTCTGATGGATCTTTTTCAGATGTTTCAGCCTCTATCTCTGCACCATATTCTGCCTGTGTTACCATGCGGTCTTCATCGGCGGCTTCCTGTGGTGTCATGCCTTTTGCACTTACATAATCTCTGTTAGAAGCATAGCTCTCCGGCTCATCCGGTATTGCATAATCATCAATCTCTGATTCTGCCTCTTCCGGTTCCACTTCCCGATATTCGGCATCAATAACCTCATCATCCTCACGGAGTCCGTCCATCGCAATCTCATCAATACGAGGTGTCTCAGGCTGGTATTCCCCTGTAAGAATAAGGACACCAAGTTCTTTTTCGATATCTTTCCACGAAACATATCCTTCAACCTCTCCATCCTCATCTCTCCACTGAAAACGCAGTCCATTCCCATGAAATGTGTCATATCCGTGCAGTCCTAGTCCGTCAACCGGCCAGCCTGCACCTCCCTGACCATACTCTGCTTTGATACGCTTTGCCCTGGTTCCTGCATCTATCTCTGTTTCAAAAATCTTGCATACCCTGCCCTTACCACCGATAAAACCTGTACCTCTCATAAGCACCTGTTTGATATACTCACCTGGTACTGTTGCAGACTTTTTGGGATTCAGGTAATTATATTTTCCTGCTAATGCAGCTTTTCTGTCCTGCTCGAACTGACGCATAAACTGATTATTGTTTTCGTCCTCAGTATGAATGGTGCCAATGCTTGCCTGCCCGTTCTGGTCGAAAAAAAGGAAGCCTGTGTATATTCGGCTTCCTTACTAACACCTAATGAATTGATTTCATCAAGTTCCCTATTCAGTTCTGTATCATCTGATCTTAGTGGAATCGCATCACTATCTGATGGAGTACCACTTCCTCTGCCTGCATCTTCGCCTGCTCTCTTATCTTCCACATCTCCATTGTCGATGAAGAATCCTGTGGTTTGTGCTTCTCCAGATACTGCATCTCTAACTGGTCGTACAACTGGTTCGCTTCCTCCTCTACCGCTGACATCTTCTCGTACATCTTCCCGAATCTCATCAGCGTCTTGTATCTTGCCGGCTCGTTCTCCTTTAGATACTTCATCGCCATCCTTCCGTACTTGCCCAGCTTCATAAGATCCTCCGTCTCGTCCGGCATCTCTATCTGCGGATAAAACAGTCCGTCCACTTCCTTGTAAGTCATTTCTTCTAACATATCCAATTCTCCTTTCGCTCTCGATTGCCTTTAAGTTACGACTAAATTCTCTAAGAACACTACAGGAGACATCACATACAATGGAACCAAGACGGTAAATTATCTCTTCATCTTTGATATTTACGATCTGACTAAAATCCTGTTCTTGCACAGATAAGTCAAATCCGCATCTCGTCCCTACAGCATACATGACACTTGCATATACAAGCTGCTCCATGTCCGTTTCCTGCTGTAAGCCATTGCGTTTCTTACTTTCTTCCTTTATCACACTACCTGATAGCTGCATTAGCTCGGTCATTCGATCTCCGAACTCTTCTTTTATTATAAGCCAAACATCTGTTCCTGTAAACTGTTTTAGTATATTTTTTAGAGACTCTCTGTCGCCGTTATCGTACTGCTCAATCTGACCTTCTGATACAAGAAAATCCACATAATCCTTAAGATTTTCTCCCTCAAGGTCCCATGTCAGCTTAACATTCTTTCCTCCGGTGTCACTGATATCAAAGATATATCTCATGCGTGGATTCAGTGCCCTTGACGGGAAGATGGCGCAGCCTTTCGCACCACGCTTTACATATCTTCCCACCTTTTTCCAGGTATCATAATCTGCCATGAGTGTGCTTTTCTCCGGAGGTCTCTGAGCTGTTACCATAACGATATTGTCAAATTCATAGCGGTATAACTGACCTGCAACCTTTAACACATCCTTCCAGTTCTTTTCTGATCTGGTGATGTTACCAATCTCAGAATCGTATATCGCTTTGACCTTCATATCAACGCCCATACCTTTGTCCTCCTCTACTTAAACATCTCTGCAAACAATCCCTTAAATAGCTTTAACTCATCCTTATCCAGCTCGATTGCAAATTCATTGTCGATTGCCTGTTTTTCGCATTTATCCTTTTTCTTTGCAATCTTACGCACCACACGAAGAAGCACATAGCACTCCTTGGATTTTGCAATGCTCTGTTTAAATGTCAGCTCATCCTCATCGACTGACTTCTGTGTCTGATAGATAATCTCTTTTAACTTATCATTGATACCATCTACTTCCTCAAGGGAAATAATAACGGATGCCTTAGCAACACCCGATCTGTCCCACTCCTTATGAAGTTCCTTTACTAAAAACTCCATGTTCTTAATTACTGTTGTTGAATCACTTTTCATCTTGTTCTTCCTCCGTTTTCTTTTAATGAAGAAGGGAGCTGACTTTCGCTGATAGGCGCAAAATCAACTCCCTTCATGTCCTCTGCTCCAAGGACTATCTGCTCTGAATAATACATATCCATTGCCTTATTGATGGCATCATCAAGCGACTCTGCCTTTACTTTCTGTACTCGTGAAAGCACTTCTTTTATCTCAACATCAAATTCCTGTTCCATATGATATCGCCTCCCGTAAAAATCTCATCACCGGCTCTTTTCTTCCTTTACCTGTCTTTTCTTAAAGCCCTCATCGTACTTTCCATCTTCCAGCCTGTCGTAAAAACAATCCTCTTCAATCGTTCCGTAATCCTCATACATCTGGTGAAGGAAGTCATTCTGCAGCTTCTTTGGTACATCATCATCCTTTGACATATCCTGATAAAAATAGAACTTCTGCTTTAGCTTTGCCCTGTAATCATAGATATCCTCTATCTTTTCCGGTGTGCCATACTCCCTCTTGTATGCCTTGAAATTCGTAGTTGAGAGTGTGGAACCTAGATAAATGCCATGTTCCCACGATACTCCGATTGTGGTATTGTCCTTTGTAGGCTTCTCATTCTTCGGATAACGCTTATACTCTGTCGCTCCAAGTGCGATTGTAAGAGAACCTGACTTCATATCCATCACCACAAGATTCCTTGGTGATAATGCTTCAAGCACCATGTAATCATGGTCATTGAAGTTATGAAATGTCTGTCCCCTTTCAAATGATCTGTCCACACTTTCATAATGCAGATTAAAATCATCCACCCAGCCCTTATCGGTCATTCCAATCTCCTTAAGCTTTGCAACACATTCAGAAGAACTGGCTTCTTTATCAAACCGAAATTCTTTGGAATCGTTATAAAATCCCTGAAGAAAATGTCCCAGCTGAATATCATCCAGACAGAATCTCGCAGATACAGTTACATTTGCTGCCCTGTAATACTCTGTGAAGTTATCTGCTTCACCAAGTGTCCTTCCAAGCTGCAACAAATTGTCTGCAAACTCTGACATGTCATCAATTGCTATAAAACTCTTATAATCATCCAGAGTCATCAGCATATTTGCCTCTGTTCCCCTGTCGTTTTCTGTTACCAGTATCATATCTTTTAAATCCATTCTTACCTCCAGTCTCAGAGAGAGACTATGCCCTCTCTGCAAATTTCCTGTTATGGTCTTCCTATCACAACAATCTTTCCTGTGCTTGCCACATCCCTGTAGACCACACCAAGACTTTCATTAAGTGCCTCTACCACCTTGCCATTTCCGACATATACTGCCACATGGCTGATGTTCTTATATCTTCCGTTGCTTGTAAAACTATAAAAGATAAGGTCTCCCGGCTGTAACTCATCAAAGGAGACTGTCTTTCCGGCTTCATCCAGTCCCTGTGCCTCAGCTGCCGCTGTGGTTGCACCGACGTAACTAATATCCACACCTGCATCTTTCCATGAATAATAGGCTAAGGAACTGCAGTCATAATAGTTACCGCTGTCTCTTAGATCCTGACTATAAGGGAAGCCAACTCTGTGAAGTGCATAGGAGCAGACTGTTTTCTGCCTGCTGTCTGTAATTTCGTTTAGGATGGCATTGATTTCATCCTCAGTCATGGAGCTTACTCCCGGACTTCCGCCTCCACCGCCACTTCCGCTTCCGGCATATCCAAGCTGTCCCATAAACTCTGGACTCATGATCTGCTCAAGCATTTCCACCTGATTAGAATTAAATCCATAGACAGAAATCATATCCCTGTACGATTTTAGTGTGACATTCACATACAGAACCGATTTTGTGACAGTAGTTACATTGCCGTCTGCATCCGTTTCTTCCACATCCTTTGTTCCAGTACTTGTGGTGTATGAACACATATCATTTACAACTGCCTGCAGCCAGCCTTTTGAAGTATCATTCATGACTGTTGCAGTATCTCCGACACCATGCTTGACCATATAGACTGCCATGATGTCATAGTAATTGCTTGGGTTTTCTTCCATACCTTCATAATCCACATATACAAGCTCTCCAAGGTCATATCCGGTATGCTCATTCACTTTCGTATTCACATCCCGGTTAAACTCCTGCACATAGGCACTCGTTACAGTCTGTACTGTATCTCCTGATTCAAGTGGTGGCAGGAATAAAGCAAATGGAGAATTGTAAAGGATTGCTATCACCGCTATAACCGGAACCGCAATCATGGCAACTACAAGAACAAGTAACAACAGCACCAATCCAATAATCGGTGCAGCTGCCTTTACCCAGGTAATCGCTTTTCGCACAATCAGATCCTTTACCAGCTTTGCCACGCTATCTGTCTGATTCTCCTGTGCTTTCATCTTATCCAGAAAGAACTTAATCTTCCTGCTCCGGTTGGTCATCTTTTCATCCTTGACCTCTATGGACACACCTGCAGCATATCCGGCTGCCATGCCGATTGCAGTACCAACTCCCGGTGCAACCGCTGTTCCTGCCGCTGTAGCAGCTGCCTTTGTAACAGTTTTTGTTGCAACCTTGGCAGTTGTCTTGGCGGTTTCTTTTGCCGTCTCTTTAGCTACAGTCTTGGCAGTATCTTTGGCAGCTTTCTTTGCTGTTTTTTTTGCCAGCTTCTTTCCTGCCTCTACCTTCTTGATACGCTTCTTTGCCTCGGCTGCCGTCTTTTTCCTGAAAAGTGCTGCACCCTTAGAAGCAGTTCCGGTAACAGGTCGGCTAGCTTCATATGCAAGATATGCTGCCTGTGATACCTCCTGCCCGCCTTCCACCTGCTCTGTTACAGCCCCGGCTGCAAGTGCACCGGTTCTTCCTGCTATGTGAAGATTCGTATTCTTGGTCTTGATGGAAGTTCCTGACTCTCTGATGTTACGCTTAAACTTAGAAAGACCTTTATCCTTAGCCTCCGACTGATGAATGCTACTCTTTCTATAAGTACTCTTTCCACCAGCACTTTTCTGAAGCATTAATTTTGCAGATGCTTTTTTATCCATTTCATTGGCTTTAGCATCATGCACTTTCGGACCTCTCTCTACTGTATAGATGTTGCTGCCTTTAATCTTGGCTCCCTTTGGCTCGTGGGCATGAATCTTGGCTTTCTCCTTGGTGTGAATGACCATTGGCTTATCATCCACTTTCTTTATCTTCAATGTTCTCACCTTCTTTCTACATCCATCATCCAAAAATGGGTAAAAAATTAGCCATCTGGATTATTAGTCCAAATGGCTTATGTATTACATTTCCTATTCGTATATATATTTATCATCATTGCTTGTTCTTTAGCCAAGAATCTAACATCTCAAGGTTATTTCTCGCAATCATATTATTCTCTAATAAAGCATATTCTTCAATCACAGACAAATCGTATCCTCTATACAACTTACTTCTAGCAATCAAATACTGATAGTCAGTCAAATCATAAAACACATCACCATTTATATCTTTCCCCGGACATATTTGACATTTATCCATATTAATATTTATATTATCTTGAACACACAATGATTCCTGTCCAAATCTAAAGCAGCTTTTTACCATAAGATTCTCTATTTCTTGTCTATCTATTATCAATTTATATGGCTGTGGTTGATCTATACGATACTTATTAAACTTTTCCTTGTTTTCTTTAGAAGATAGCTTATCTGGATGTTGTTCATAATATTGTATTATCTCTTCTGGAGTTATTTCTCTATTAACTACTATTTGCGTTGCTTTATAGTGTGTATTACCTCCAATCACTTTACTATCAAGGGTATTGATTTCAAACAATCTCATATCAACACTTACATTTCTATACTTGTTTTCAGTAAGATAATCCATCCATTCTAAAACTGCTTCAATAGTACCACAAAAGCTATACCCATTCTCTGAAAATGCCATCCCATCATCAACATTTACTATCTGTTTCGGTACTCCAACCTCGAAGATATCCCCATCGCCACCTCCATTAGATTTGGCTCTCAAAATCCCTTTGCGTAATTCTATACCTTTGTATCCAACCATATTATTACTCCTTCAAATAATTACTTTAAAATAACATATAGGTGTGCAGAGCATCAGCCCTGCATACCTTTAAATTATACAGTAACATACAGTAAATTTCTATTTCATTTCAATCTGTATAATAGATTTACTCTATATACTTTTTCATTTTTGCCTTCTGCTCTGCAATCTTTTCATGGATATTTGTGTTGTACAGCTTATACAAATCTGTATCCTTACTGATCTGATTATCAAAAGGAATCACCACTGAACCACACTTGATAAGTCCCATTCCCGATGCAGTATTGGTTACGAATCTAAGCTGTGCTTCTGATACTCCGATAACCTCTGCCATCTTGGAACTATCCGTATTAGCCTGCTTTAAAAGTGCTACAAACTCTGAGTTTGCAAGCATTGTTGTGGCTGTATAGTTCTGCAACAGATCCACGACATTCTGGGTAATACCAGTACAAAGACCTCCCTGCTTCCTGACTTTTTTCCAAAGCTGCTGCAAGTATTTTGCAGAATACTCGGAATTAAGCAGGACATGGAACTCATCAATATAAAGCCATGTTGCCTTGCCTCTCTTTCCATTCTCCACGATTCTGTTCTGAATAGATTCCATCATGACAAGCATTGTGATAGGACTAAGTTCTGTACCTAAATCCCTGATACCATATACTGTAAATCTGTTATCTACATCCACATTTGTCTGGTGATTGAAAATATTAAGTGAACCATTCACAAAAAGTTCCAACGATAACGCAATATCCTTTGCTTCCTCCTCCGGCTGTTCCATCAGAATATCATAAAAGTCACTCATAACAGGAATATACTTCTCTTTGCTTCTTGCAATGTCGATATACAGCTTTCTTACACATCGGTCTATGATAGACTTCTGACGTGAATTAAGGCTATCTCCAATACACTGCTCACAAAGACCCAGCATAAACTCGCCCTTTTCCCTTACCATTCCCTTGGAATCATTCGGATCAAGGCTCCATACATCCATCTCCAGCGGATTTACATAGTTGTCCGTATAAGTAGACATATTTACTACAGTTCCGCCATAGGTTTCCGCAATATCAAAGTATTCATTCATCGGATCAATGACAATAATCTCATCATCACCCGACAAAAATACACTTCCCATTTCCATCTTACAGAAGAATGATTTACCTGAACCGGGTACTCCGAAAACAAATCCATTTCCATTAATCAGTTTCTTACGATTTCCGATATTCACATTCTTGCTGATCTGGTTAATGCCATAATAATTACCTGTGCTGTCATTAAGCTCCTGCACATTAAATGGCATAAGCACAGCAAGCGACTGTGTAAGAAGTGTTCGCATTGTCTCCACCTGCCTTACACCAATCGGAAGTGCTGTGTTAAGTGCTTCTCTCTGCTTCAAGTAGTGAGTATCAATCGTGCAGCTGTTACGCTTTCCGATAGTCTCTACTGTCTCGCATACACTCTCAAGCTCTTTCTTGCTCTCCGCCATAAGGATAATCGTTACTCCAACAAAGAAAAGGCACTGGTCATTCTCACGGACATCATCCATGATAGCTTCAATCTCCTTTTTCTCCGTCCTCTTGGCATATGAGATTTCCGTAGAAAAATCATTGTTCTTATTACGGACTCTCTGCTGCTTGATAATATCCGATTCAATACCAAGGTATTTCTTCTGAAGTACCTTGGTCGTCAAATCCTTTGGCACAGGCACAACATCTATACTTGTGATTGAGTGTACCGGAAGTGAAGTAATCTCATTGATGAATCTGTCGGATAAACTGCTGGGATATTTCTTGATGAAAAGCGCCCTGCAGTACTTGCTTTCATCCTCGAAATGGTCTGGAAAATACTTAACCATTCCATTACACAAATCATTTCTGAAATCTGCTCCAACTTTCTTTGCTTTCTTAATATCAAAATCAAAGCTGCCCTCATCACCAAGATGGTAATAATCATAGAGCACCTTTAATCTCTCATTGCCATTAAGCGGTATAATCTCCGCACCAAGCTCAATGAAAGCCTTATGAATCGTAGCTTCCAGTGTGGCAAACTGTGCCTTTGCCTCCTCAAAGTTCTTTCTCTCAATTGTGATTGTCAGGTATCTCTCCTGTTCAATCCCCTGTCTGCCCTCAATAATCTTCTCCTCGATAATGTCATTGTAGATTCTACGGTAATTATTGAAGCCATCCTCTCTTTCTGTGATAAGAACCTTACCACGGAGATCATCCATGTTTTTGTTCTTATTATTGATCGTAATCTTATAATTACAGTCCAGCGAATTTAAGAACTTACAATATCTCTCGAAAATACCAATCTGCTCATCCTCGGTTGCTGTCGTGTAATTGATGTCCTGAAAGCGGTAGCATTTGGAATACTTATTTTTGCTTACTTCAAAAATGCCGTTTTCAGCCACCGCCATAATCTCTATGGTTTCCTGAATGGATTTAGGTGTCTTATACAAAGGCTCGCTCGCCTTTTTCAGTAACTTAAATCCGTCTGTAAATAAACCCATGTCTCTAACCTCGCTTTCTTATAATGAAAGCCCGCCGGGAACTTCACCCTGCGGGCTGTGTTCCCGACCTTGCGGTCAGATACTATTCGTTTCTAATGCATTGCCTTATATGCTGCAATGCCTGCTACTGCCGCCACAATGACTGCGACAAGTCCAAGCAGCATGTTTCTCGTCTTTTTCTTCATTGCTTCAAACTCCTCCTGCTTCTTTACAGCCGAATCAGCTGTTACAGTCTCCGGTTCAGCCTTTCTGCCTTTCTTCTTTACCTGTTAATTCTGTTCTGCTTCTAACTGCTTTATTGCAGGTTCTCCCTCCGTTGATACATAGGTAAGTGCCCTGTTTCCAAACATAAAATGCAGTTTCTTCCCCATATACTCGTAGAAATTCATCCCATTAAAGGAATAAAATCCTCCAAGTGCTATCGGTGCCACACAGGGAATTGCCACATAAGCAGAACCCGTAAGACCGATATACTTGTAAAGAAGAAGGACGATACCGCCACCGACCACTACGCTTGCAATGGAAAATATAAGCTGCTTTGCAGTAAGCCCCATCGCAACCGATTCCTGATAGCGGTCAATATCCTTGTTTACTTCGATTACCATTGTCCATGCCTCCTATCTTGATAAATCCTTTGTCTCCGGCTTTCTAGTCATTCCAATATTCGCCTCATACTTATCCATTCCATCCGGACACAGTTCTCTAAGCTTATCTACATTGAACAGATAAAGCGGATATTCACAAAAACCGCTCCTTTGTGTAAATCCCGTAAACTCTCCAATGTCATTGTCTGTAATAAACTTTTCAATATCCGGCATGTCATTCACATTCAGATATCCGCAATAATATGGTGCTGCAACCGGCAAATTCACAGTCACATCCCCAAAAGGCTCCTCATGTCCATCCTCGTTACACATAAGACCAATAAACATTGCCCTGTTATTCATATACTGCTGGATATCAAATGTCACCTGCGTTTCTCCGGTTATACTTGAATTATAAGTAACCTGTTTCATTTCATTATCCATTTCTGCCTCCTTCTATAATCCAAATGCCTTGCTTGTAAGTGTCTGTGCACCCTTCACGCTTCCGACAGTCATTGCAATCGTAAATGTCATTTCACACAGATATATAAGTGTCTGTGCCCAGTCAGCATAACTTCCTGTAAATGCCGGAAGTCCTGCATTGATAAATGCATTACATACCACAATCGCAAGTGCCATCGTTACTGCCTCAAATACACACGAAAGAAAATATTTGCAGTAGGTAGCCATTGTATGACTGACCATCCTGTTTCCTGCCATCGTGGAGCAGGCAATCGCACCAAGCGGCACAATAATCAGAATCTTTAAGAACCTGAAATACACTGTGTAGATGATAAAAAATCCACAGATAATAATGATGATTGCAAGCAAAGCTGTAAGTATCAGCATTACCAGACTTTCACCAAATCCGAGTCCCTTAATGACATCTGCCTGTGTACTGTCAATGGCAAGCTGCGTCGTTGTCCCGGCAGATATAAGTCCCACCAGATTTCCTATGGAAGTAAAAAACGCTTTCATGATCGTGACATTATTTGCAACAAACCATTCTGCAAGTCCCAATCGGATAAGTATACGCAGGATTGATTCAAACCTCATCTCATCTTTAACATCTATGCTTTCCGAGCAGAAACCGATAACAAAGAACAGTACAACAAGAGATGAGCCGACCGCTACAAAGACCGGCTCTATACCCTCAATGACTGCCCAGGGACCTCCGCCCTTGAAACTGACCGGTGACTGTCCAAGCATTGCAAAGACCAGGGATATCTGATTGTTCCAAAACCCAAACACTGCCTCAAGAAGTGCAAGGATCTTGTCTCCAAGCTTAAAAATATCCATACTTGTTATTCACCTCTTTCCTTTTACTAAAAGGGGAACTTTTTTTCCCCATCTTAGAAGCCTAAGAATGTCAGAACTGTTGAAATACCAGCCATCATGACACCTGCCACAATTCCTTTCAGAGCGGAGTTCATGGTAGATGAATCCTGCTGCTGATAGGCTTGTGCGAACTCCATGACATTCTTTGCAAGAATGATGACACCGACCGCACCAATGACTGCAATAATAAGTGTCTTTAAGTTCTCAAGCGGCTGTGTTACTGCGGAAGTACCTGTACCTGCTGCAAAACAAGTAGTGCTCATAAGCATTACTCCCATAAGTGCTCCGGATAATGCCGGAACGAATCTCTTTTTAAAGTGAATGAATCTGTTCTTCATGCCTTTCTCCTCCATCTGATTGTTGTTAGTTGTAATAATCTGTTCTTTTCTCATGTTGTGTCTCTCCTTTTTGATAAAAAAATAAGCCAGCAGGGATAATCCCTAACCGGCTGTTAAAAGTTACTTTATATAATCAGGCAATGCCTGTTGTAATGATTAAATCGGGCTTTTCCCGATGTGTTTAGCTGTAACCACCTCCTTCCAAGGCGCAAAAAAAACACCTTAACCTTTATTGGCTAAAGTGCTTGTATTTGTTTGATATTAAATTGTTGTGAGTCAGACAAACTTGAATTTGTTACTGCGTCTTTTGGAAATGCTTATATGCTAATACACCAATAGGAAGAAAATATACACACCAACATAATAGTGCAATAGTACCTCCGTTTCCAGTTTCTCCGCTTTCCATGCTTGTGAATACACCTGTCATCGGCATAATAAAACATCCAATAAAAAAACCGCCATGTAGTATCATCAAATATTTCAGCCACTTGTCCGCTTTCGAACTTGGATTGATAGAAAGACCAATAAATAATGTGGAAAGTGCCATCATTCCGTAACCAAGCAAATCATAATTGAATAACAGACCACCACGTTGAAAATCTAATATTCGAACGGCTTGCTCATTCAAACCGCCCAATTGAACGCTCGTTGTCTGGGCATAATATACTAATAGAACCATCACCGCATAGATAACGGCAATAACAACACCGACACTGGCAGAAACTTTCCGTTCTTCGCAGCTTTCATATTGAAACCCTACTGCCATCATAATGTATCCCAGAGGTAAAAACATACACACGAGATATGAAACAAATGGTAAATCAGCAATCAGACATATAGCAAAAAGAAATACAGTAATTGTTACGACTACTGCTCCAATTTTGGAAATTATTTTGTTCATAATCTTTCCTCCACAACTTTCGATTTGTAAAACACATTCTTTTTACATAGGCACAGTATACCACATTTCCTGTGCCTATGCGATATCATTTAATGCTTCTTCCGATATGAACTCATCTTCTCCACAGTAACCTCAGGATAGAAGTAAGTAAGAATCGTTGCTTTCGGAACTCCTGCGGCAAGTGCTTTCTTCACTTCCTCTTTCTGCTCCGGTGTATACGACCAGTGCAGCATTCGATTTGTGATGGTATCCTCCCATTTAGGCTTTTCCCTCTCAGGATTCCTTACAGGTTTAGCACCAGCACTTCCACTAGAAGCATTGGCACTTTCTGTTGCTTCCGACTTCTGCGATTCATCGACATACTCAAGCTCATTTGCCTGTTCCCTGTCAATCTTTGCTTTCTGCTCTGCTTCATCCTGCATGGAGAATCTTCTGCTTAATTCCGCATCACCAAGCATCATAAACTGCTCATAGGTAAGAGAATCTATATACACATTCTCGCCCTTATCCTTCAGCTTTTCATAATACTTAACTGCCTTGTCTGAAAGAATCTCAAATGGCGGACCGATAAGATTATCTGCTCCCCTTATCTGATGAACATAAGGCTCTCCCTTGCCATCTGCTGTCTGGTTAAACATCGGATGATTGAATGGTATAAACTTATTATCCATGATAGGATCAAAACCACGGATAAAGATAATACATTTCTTATTATCCAGCTTTCTGACCTCATCGGGTGTAAACAGTTCCCTTCCTAACACATCATAATTCCTTGAAGAGCTTCCCTGTCTGCCCTTTGTCTCTCCGCTTGACTTCTTATCGATCGTACCTTTTCCAAGCAGCTCCGACACGTATTTGTGTGTACTCTGCTCATTTCCACCAAGATAGATGAAAGTATCGCAGTTGCCGGGAATTGTCTCCCAAGTATCTTTGAATAGTGCCTTTAGCTGGGCAAAGTTCTGAATAATGATAATACTTGAAATCTCACGGCTTCGCATTGTCGATAACAGTGAGCAGAAGTCATCTGGCAATGCGACATTCGCAAATTCATCTAACATAAATGTCACATGGATTGGCAGTCTTCCTCCACAGTTAAAGTCCGCCTGATAGTACAATTCCTGAAATATCTGTGTGTAGAGCATACCGATAATGAAGTTATAGGATTTATCGCTATCGGGAATTACACAAAAGAGTGCTGTCTTTGTCTCACCATCTCCGTTTACTCCAATTCCGATATCTGACAGGTTAAGCTCATCTTTTGAGAGCAATCGTAAAACCTGCTTATTCTCAAGAAATGCAAGTCTTGAGTTGGCACTGATTATGATAGAACGGACTGTGTCTCCTGCACCTCTCATACATTTGTTGTACTGCTTTACCGCCGGATGATTGGCTCCAAGTGGAGAGCTTTCCTCTAAAAACTTCATACGCACATCCAGCTTTGATGCCTTCCCCTGCTCTGTAACCTCTGCCTCTCCAAGAAGCTTCAGTACTGTCTCGAAGTTTCTCTTTGCCGGCTGTACCTCCAGCCACACATAATAAAAGATAGACTGTAAGAACAATCCTTCCGCTTTTTCCCAGAACGGATCACTTGGTGTCGCTCCCTTTGGTGTCGTATTGCTGATAAGGTTTGTAATCAGCTTGACCACATCTGTTTCCTCTCTGATATAGGAAAACGGATTGTAACAGTCTGATTTATCCATCTCTAACAGATTTATGACTTTCACATTGTATCCGTTATTCTTTAGCATCTGACCGCAGCTTCTAAGGATTTCTCCCTTGGGATCGGTACAGATAAAGGAACAGTTATGCGGCATCTGCATAAGATTCGGCTTTACTTCATAGAATGTTTTTCCTGCTCCGGAACCACCACAGATAAGGATATTTCCATTGAGCTTGAGCCTTCTGAAATCCAGCGACATCTTCACATTCTGGCTGAGTATCCGGTTGAAATTTTCATCCTTATCTGCAAGTATCTTGTTGACCTGCTTCGGATTTTCAAATCTTGCCGTACCAAATTCCTTACCCGGCATATAGTTTCTCTGACTGGTGTAATACATGACAATAGCCATCGCATAGATACCTAATGCAATGGCTACTGCTTTTACTGTATTGGAATTGTAATAGTTGGCAAAAGGAACAGCACATACTTCATTGAATCTGTCCATAAATTCATTAAATGCTATTCCCTCTATCCACGCACCATTTATCAGATAACCAAGATACCCGGCTAACACTGCACCCACAAGAATGAATATCAGTGATGGCTTTTTCTTTGTTGTCTGCATAGGCTGCTACCTCGCTTTCTTTGTGGTAACAGTTTTCTTCTGTGCTGTCTTTTTCTGCTGCTTCTGCACTTTCTCGTAACGCTCCCTGACAGATGACTCCACCTTGTCGTAGTGAGTATAAAGCTCGGTTCCTTTCTGGGTTGTCACCACACGATTCTGCTCATCGTAAAGCTTATAATCCTTGGTGGAATCAAGGAAGGTAAGCATTGTCTTTCCACCATGAATCTCCATGATGTTTTCCTTACGGAGCCATACATATCTTGCCTCTTCTCCCCATGTGCCGGGAACTCTGGTCTTAACAGCATGGTCATTCTCTTCGATAATCAGCTTCTTACTGATAGTCACATCTGATAAGTTCGCATTCTTTGATGCTGCAACTGCCCTCATTCTCTCAGCAAGGTCCTGATAGCCTCTAACACGATTGATAAATGCATCCTTGTCCATCATGACTGTATGGGTGCCATCCTCATTTTTCTTTCCAAGCACACCGATTGTCTCTAGCTGTTTGATAACACTTTCAGCCTGCTCACCATTGATACTGAAATTCTCCTTGACCTGATCCACACTGATAGCTTTCTTTTCCATTGCAAACATTCCGACCTTTTCGATCAGTCCGTCAATAGCGGTATTAACCCTATCCCCTTCTATCGTGTGGCTTTTCTCGTTTCCCTGCTGTTTCTTCAAAAAATCCATCAGCTTGCCAAGGGATTTTTCATCTCCATTCTTCAGATAATCGTCAAATGTGGCAATCTTACCAAACTTGAGCTTCTGTATCATCATATTCACACGGGGAACTGCCTCTGTATGAAAGATTACCTCACTCAGTCCATCTTTCCTGTTACAGTCTGGAAGTACCGAATACAGGATTCCATACTTCTTTGCCATCTTTTCAACCTTTTTCATATCTTCGGTATTAAACTGTAACACCTGTAAATCGCCACCCTTTAAGAGCAGCTTTCTCATGGATGTCTTGCCAAGTGACTTTTCATAATCAAGCATCCCTTTTAAGAAATCTATTGCCTTCTGCATGGCAGCAATGCCGCCGCTTCCTACCTTCATGGCAATCTCAATGCCATCATAAGCTACACGGATGATCTGCACCGCTTCCTGAATCTCTTCTGCCATTATCGCACCTCCACTTTCTCTCTGACTGTTGTTTTAAGCGTTTCTGTCTCTGTAGTACGGATTTCCTCGGCTGATACATCAATACCATAAGCAGTCAAAATATCTGCCAGATGATTGATTGCTTTCTCCTCCTCGATACGATACATTTCAAGTGCCACAAGCAGGTTTTCCACCTGTTCCACCCATGCAGGCTTCATATCATATTTAGACCTGTATGTGACCATAATCTCGTCCGACTCAGCCTTATCCGCTGAATGTGCCAAAGCTTCAATAAGAGAAATCGTGTCTTCCTTGCTGCCGCTTCTGAATGCGAACTGGACAACAAAGTTTTTCTCTTCCTCTGTAAACTGATGCTCCACACCATTCATCTCTGTTACTGCTTCATTTACTACTGCTAAATTCATAAGTTCCTCCTAATCTGCCATGCTGTTTTCAAGCACAGCAATCTCAATGATCTCCTTCATCTTTTCCGCTGAAATGTTGTTGTTTATAAGCTCTACAAGCTGTGACTCAGTAAGTCCCTTTTCTATTGCACTCTTAATCTGCACAAGCTGCGCCGGAACAAGGTCTCCCGATGCAACCAGCTTTACAATGTCTGCTCTTGACTTTTTCTTAAAAGAAAGTCTTGCAAAAAGGCTTGCCACTCCGTTGTTGCTGCTCTTTCTCACACTTCGCTCAATCGGAAGTCTCTGCACCACATTTCCAGAGCCATCGACTACCGGAATCTGATAATAGACCGGAATCCCGTTTGCCACAGCCTGCATATTCTGAGGAACTGCAACTGTATCTACCATCTTTTTATCTGCCTGTGATACGGACTGGCTTTCCTGCGGCTCTGCCTTACTTTCTGCCTCTCTCTTATTCTCTGTGGCAACACTTATGATCTTATTTTCCAATGATTCTATTCTGTCTCCCATACGCTTCATCTCCTTATCCTTTTTCTCAATATCATCCCTGAGCCTTGCAATCGTACTGCTTGCCTTATTCAGTTCATTCTGCTGACTGTTGATAAGAGCGTCCTTATCCTGGTTCTCCTTGACCAGACGCTCCCTGACTTCCTCATCATCTTTGGAAGTCTCTATTTCAGCTAGCTTCTTATTCAGGGCATCATACCTTTCATTCTGATGATTGATCTTTGCAACCACTTCATCCATCTGAGCTACAAGACTTTTCACATACTCTAAATCCTGTGGCACCTGCTCTTTGGCTTTATTAAGCTTATCTAATACCACATCAAACATCCTGCGCATATTTACTGCTGTATCATCTTTTTGGACTACCTCTCTGATTGCATCAATCGGCACACCTTTTTCATAGTAATCCAATGCTGTCTGCATCTTAGGTGCTGCCATCCTGCTATCTTTCAGCAGCGTTAACAACTCTTCTGATACACCCTTATGCAGACATTTTGATAACACCTTCATCTGCTCAATGTCATAACTTTTATTAAGATACAGACCAATTTCATCATCAGTCAGTCCATATTCATAATCGCTTTTGACAAGAGCAATGACCTCACTGTCCATATGCTTATTACGAAGAATCTGTATCTTTCTCTCAATAGCCATTTCACTTAATGGCTCTCTTTTTTCTTCCATATATGCCTCCTAACCACTAAAAAAACAGCCTAACGTACCGGCTGTTCTTTTCTGTCTCTTATTGTTTCTTTGTCATACTGCTTCTCTTCTGCCGAAGCTGATACAGTAAGTTCCTTCCATATTGATCTTCCAAGGCTAAGTTCCTTTGATACCGCCCGTTCTGCCTTACAGTCCTGTGCATACTTGCTCTCATATTTCTTTCTAAGACTCTCGACCTCTTCCACACTGTATCCCTGTGCTAAAAGTTTAGTGTTAAGCCTTTCCCATGCATTGTGCTCATCTTCAAAGAAGGTATCCCCACTCTGATAACACGATTCCGCATCATCAAGCTCCCGGATCTGTTCAGCCTTGTCAAAAATATCTTTGAATCTTTCCTTAGCCTTATAAGTCATACTCTTTTCCTTTGATGCTTCTTTTTTCTTATCAGTCAGATTATCAAGTACCGACACAAGTTCTTCCGCACTCTCAATCTTATGCCTTACCAGAAAAAGATACTGCTCCTGCAGCTTATGCATCTTTCGGATATCATCCTTATACTTCCATGCCTGACTGTATGGCTTCTTTTTCAGCTTTCCAATCCGGTAAAGCTTTGCATAATATCTTTTCTGCAAGCCTGACATCTTCGCCCTGCGGTATCTTTTGACATAGCACTTTACTATCGCTGCCTGTTTTTACTCATTCTGTGACTGGTAAAAAGATAAATCTTCCTTAGCAATACGCTCCACAATAGCTTCCTGTGAATAATTCTCGCCAAGAGTCTTACATCTTCTGAATCTTGTCATCCCCTGTGGTCTGACTGCCAGATACTTTCCCTGCTTGACCTCATATCCTTTTTCTGACAGTAGCTCCAGAAATCCACTGAAGTCATTTGCCTGTAAAATGCAGGCATCAAGATCTCTTTTTATCATATCTGCCCACACAAAGCTGCCTTCACGATATTCGCTCCAGTCCTTATAATTCTCGTGCTGTTTCTCTTTGCTGCCATCCTCCACGTCTATAATGGAAAGACCATACTCCTGACACAGCTTATTGGTAATCGGCTGGATATACTTTGCCCAGTCACCTTTCTCGTAGCGATACTTTTTCCCATCCACAAAGCTTACACTGTTAAATACAATGTGTGAATGAACATGGTCTGTATTATCATGAACCACAAATACCACTTCATAGGCATCACCAAGATATTCTGCTACAAACTTCTGTGTTATCTCAAAAGCCCTGTCCAGTCCCACCTCATCCTCTTTGAAAGAAAGAATGATGTGATACCCCTGTCGCTTGTCTGTTTTTCCAAACTGCTTCTTTGTATCCATCATCTGTTCAAAAGCCATATCTGCCTGGCAGTTTATGGCTCCCACAAGTCTTCCTCCCTGCGTTTTCTCAGGATTCATCACATAATCCAGTGCCCGTTTCAAATGCCTTGCATGAAAAGAATTCCCGCTGTCCTTCATGTGAAGTATCTTACTGATTGCCAATCTTTACCACCGCCTCGCTGACAGACTGATTCAGCTTTTTCATATATGCCACAAGCTGTTCCTTATCTTTCTTGGAATACAGCTGTGCATTGCTGTTAAATACAATCTGATTGATGTTAATGCCGATTCGGTTTATCTCATTGATAAGCTCTTTAAGAAGTTTCCTTACTTCCGGATAATCATTTGGTTTCTGACTGATTAGAAGCCTGATATATTCGGCTTCATTCATTCCATTTGCCTTTGCCTTATCAGAAAGTACCTTCGCTTCCTGTGGCATAAGTCTTAGTGTTTTCCTTATACAATGAACTTTATCAGCCATAGAATCACCTTCCTCTCTTACCTGTACTATATTCTCTTACTCCTTCTGCTACTGTGACAGCAGCTTTTTCCAGTTCTTTATTACCCAGCTGGGCAATAACCCTGTCTGCAAGCTCTGTGGCAACTTCTATAAGTTCCTTACCATAACTGGTTTTATCAAACAACCTGTCCAGCCTCTTTTCATCTGCTTTCAAACTGTCATACTTATCCTGAAACTCACTGTAATCTTTAAAATCCTTTGGATCATTCCTGTGTGCATCAGCATCAAGTATCAGTTCATAGTTCCATTCACAAACAGTATCTATAACATCATCTATCGGGTATGGTTCAATTTCATCATTCTCCTCAGCTACATCCTGTCTGTACATCTTCCCATCAGAATCTATGCCAATAGCATAATCATGACCTTCCATATAGTTAAGCAATATTGCAGCATCTTCTATCGAAGGGTTAAGTAAGATATCAAATGTGTCTGCCCAGGCAATCAGTTCTTCTGGTTTTGAAAATAGCGTAACTTCTGCATCCATTGCTTCCTTGCACCTCCTTATCCGTGTTTAGTAAATATTCACCAAAGCTCCAGTCTCCTGTTAGTCCCCGGCGACTGCTAGATACGCATTAGAGACATCTCTGTCCTAATGCCATCTAGTTAGGGAGAAAATCTCCCTAAAACCCTCTGTTTATGAAAGTGGGGGCGCTTTTTGCCCCCACTTTGCTACTTTGGGGGCGCTTTCTGCCCCCATTTTGTTATTTTGGGGGCGCTTTCTGCCCCCACTTTTATTTTTACTTCAGTCCGGATTTTGTCGTGTCCAAATTGTGGGGGCACTTTTTGCCCCCACTTTGACATTTTGGGGGCGCTTTCTGCCCCCACTTTGCTGTTTTGGGGGCGCTTTCTGCCCCCACACATCAAAATCCGGTTTCTCATGCCCTGACTGGTTCATCTGCTCGCTTATTCATCCTGTTCAGATTAAGCTTTGCCGCTACAAGCCACTCGTTGTAATCCTTATATCCGGCAGGTGGCGGACAGTCTTCTACCTCATATCCAAGCTCATAATACTTTCTCATAAGTTCAGCTGCTGCTTTTCTCCCCGGCTCATCTCCATCAAGGCAGAACCGGATGGAAGTAATCTGCGGATGTTCCCGAAGAAAAGTCTCAAGTGGTGCATCTGCAAGCATCCCAAGTGCCAGCTTATTTGATTCATAATCCGTGAAGATATCGACATAACTCATAAGGTCGATTGCTGCCTCAAATACTACAAGCTCTGTACTGTTTTCATTTACCATATTAAATCCATAGTTCTTATCATTTCCTGTAACATCACACTTGAATGGCTTGCCCTGTTTATCAAACACTCCACGCATACTTGCAAATCTTGTCACTCCATTTTTATCATTTCCTTTGAAAACGACATTGTGGTAATGCCTGCTCTCATAAATCAGTCCATCTTTTAAAAACAGATCTATGACTGCTCTGCTGATTCCTCTCTCCTGATTCAGATAGGAAATAAGATAGGAATTATCTCCTGCCGGTTTCGGTAGGACAAATGGCTTTCTCTCCTCTGCCTGCTTCTGCGATACCTGATGAACAAGTGGCTGCTTTACAGGATTCTCGATTCTTCTGTATCCTGCAAAATCTAAAAGCCAGAACACAGCCTCTTTTACACTCATTCCACAAAATACCCGTAAAAAATCTATCTGTGAGCCGCCATTGTTGCCTTTGTCAAACTGCCTTGACCATCTGTACCAATGGCTTCTGTTATAGATACGGATGGAATCCATCTCCTTTAAAGTGTGGTATTTGCCAATCCTCTTTACTGTATACCCAAGGCTTTCTGCAACTGCACACAGGTCAACACTCTTTGCTATGGCAAGCTCTTCATCCGTAAATCTTCCATCCATGCTTTCACCTTGCCTTTCCCTGCTCTGCTACAAGCGGTGACTTGATATCAAGTGTCCGGTAATCTGTGCTCAGGGTAATCTTAGGATTATCAATCATGCCTTTTTCCCTGAAACTGAAAAATTCACGATTGTCACCACCGACTATGATATGGTCAATGAGCGGTATTCCCATTAGCTCACACAGCTTGTTCATGCGGTCTGTCATCATCGTGTCTGCCTTGCTTGGAAATACGTTCCCGGATGGATGACAATGGATTAACATCATGCTTGCAGCATTACTTAAGATACTTGATTTAAACAGTTCTCTCGGATGTGCCATTGCCTCATTTAAAGAGCCAACACTTGCAAAATGCACATTGATAGGTTTTAAATCTGACCTTAGATTGACCACACACACTACTTCCCTGTCAAACTGGCACATACAGTCTCCCATGACAGCAGCTATATCCGCCGGATTGTTAAAGGTATGCTCCGAATAAATCGGAGCATCCTTTACAAGTCTTACCGAAACCACATCAAGCTTGAAGTCATTCTTCTTTAGCATCAGACACCGCCTTCTCTCCAAACTCGACACGGATAACAAAGTCACCTTTCTGGCTGTTTATGAGAGCAATGAGTTCTTCCATTGTAAGTTCCTGCTCCATAACTGCCTCCTATCTGGACTTTTCCTTCGCATCATATACAAGGGGCGGTTCTGCAACGATACCATCAAGTCTCTTGTTCGGTGTATCAGTTGCAAGGGTGAGTTTTCTTAAATCCTTATCATAGTGATATACCTGATTGGAAAGTCTCTCGTCCAAAGACACCTCCTGCATATTTACCTCGACTACCATCTGTGCAAGCATCTCAGGGCTTCCCATATCTGAAGATACTGCAATAACCTCATGCACGCTCGAAGGGAGAATATAAAGGTCACTCTCTAAACTCTCTGCAAGCTCATGAAGCTCATTCTCATAAAGCATGGATGCTGCACCATTGATACCCTTTTCATTGGAAATCACCCACATCGTCTGCTCCGGTGGAATCTCGGCTATCATCATATCTGCAATCTCCTGTGGCATCCCATCCCTTGCGAACATTTCTCTCATAATGTCATTCATGCTACGAACGACAGGTGGGAAGAGTCTTCTTGTGTTTTCCGCTGCACACTTAAAGAGCTGTTCCTCACTCATTCCAAGTCTTTTTGCAAATTCATTTGTAATTTTTGAACTCTGCACCGCATCCTTATCGGCACTGATAATCACCTTGTACACAATAGAAAGATCCTGGAACTCCCTGTGAGGCACCTGTTCCAAAAATGTTTTATTCTGCTCTGTATTGATGAGCTGGAATACAATCTTCTCGTTAGCATCCCTCATAATGCTGTCCACATCAACAACCGGAGCCTGCTCATATGCCCTTTCCATGAAGTCACATGCAGCCATAAGTGTTTCCTCAAGATCACCACAGTCCTGATACTTCTTATACATGTCATTGATATAAATCGTAGGCGAAATGTTCCTGCCTTCTTCTCTTAAGATGATGCCATCAAGAGTCACATTCACCTTTTCCACTGGCTCTGCCACAAGCTCCATTCCTTTGAACTTCTCAGGCATATAATCCATAAACTTTTCTTTTACTACTTCCTTAAAAATCTCGTAATTCATCATATTACGGTTCCTCCTTAATCTAAAAAGCCGGGAACATAAGTCACTGGCTTACATTCCCCGCAAGGTTAATTGTTACTGTTTATTTTTTTCTTTCTTCCACGAAGTCCTACTCCAACACCTGTAATAAGTGCAAGTGCACCAATTCCAAGATAAAGAAGCGGATTTGCATTGTCGCCTGTCTGTGGAAGCTTAGGCTCTGTCGGTACATTGACAAGCTTAAGAGTTGCTACAACAACATCCGGTGCATTATCATCATATCGAAGTGTTACATCGTGAGCTGTTTCATCAAGGATATATCCGTCAGCTGCTTTAGTCTCAACAACTGTATAATGGATATCTTCTTTGAATGATCCATCCTCGTTGTAAGTACAGATAGGAAGCTCCTTGCTCTCTGCATGACCATTCTTGTCAGTAGTGAGTGTATCAAGCACCTTTCCATCCTTATCCCTTACTTCAAATACAACACCCTCGATCGGCTTTCCGGTTACTTTGTCAGTTTTCTCGATGACAATCTTACCGACTGCCTGCTCATCCTTCATGGATACCTTCTGGATTTCTGCTGTCTCCTTTACTTCAAAGGTTACATCACTTGCCACCTTATATCCATACGGTGCAGATTCCTCTCTGAGTGTGTACTTTCCGACAGGAAGTCTCTCAATCATATGCGTCTTTCCTGCTTCTGATGTCCAGCTTTCTACAAGCTTTCCATCAGCATCAATTACTGAAAGCTTTGCTCCAGGCAACTCTTTCTCTCCTGTGATATCAGTCTTTGAAATTTCTACCTTAATAGGTGCATTTTCAAATGCTGCCTCAAACTCGATAACCTTTACCTTATCTCCCTGATATGAAGCATCCACATCAAATGTCTTATCTGACTTCACATAGCCCTTTGGTGCCTCAAGTTCTTTGACATAATACTGTCCAAGTGGAAGGTCAGAAGTAAATGTTACTTTGCCATCCTTTCCAGTAACACCTCTCTCAATCTGTGTATCTGCTTTGACAATAACCTTTCCATCCTTATTTACGATATCTTCTTTCGCAAACAAACCAAATACAGCACCTTCAAGCTCTTTCTTTGTCTCTGAATCAGTCTTGGTTACAGTAATCTGCACTTTCTGACGCTCATTTGTCACATCCATTCCTGCAAATACAACCTTTGTATTCTGGTCGATATAGGAAAGATCTGCCTCAATCGGTGTCTCATCTAATACAAATCCATCAATGGTCTTTGTCTCAACAAGATAATACTTGCCAAGTGGAAGGTTATCAATTCTTGCGATACCCTTATCATTTGTCACAATGATTGCCACCTTGTCTCCTGCCTTATGATATACAGTGTCAAGTCCGTCAGCACTTACGATATCCTCTTTTGCATATACATCAAAAGTTACTCCTGCAAGGCTGTCCTTGAAGAAATTGAAGATAAAGTCGTACCAGTAACCCTTCATAAGAGTAGTATCTGTTACAAATTCGCCGTCCTTATTGATAACGATGGAACCTGTAGGTACTTCATCCTTCATCTCTACATGCTGCACTTTGCCTGTATCCTCTACTGTAAACTGGATATCTGTTGCCTTGAGGTATCCGTAAGGAGCAAATTCTTCACGAAGAGTGTAAGTCTCTCCAACTACAAGTCTCTTAATCACATGTGCTTCCTTAGCATCAGATGTCCATGTGTCTACCACATTTCCATCCTTATCAAGTACAGTAAGTGTTGCACCTGTAAGCTCTGCACCGCTTGTGATATCTGTCTTTGTAAACTCAAAGGTTGTAGGAGTGTTCTTATACTCGCTGTTATATACAGCAGTCTTAACATCCTGTCCCTGATATTTTGTATCAAAGTTTACTGCTTCCTCATTTGTCACATATCCGGCAGGCTTTACAAGCTCCCTTGCAACATATTTTGCAAATGGATAATCCTTAGCAAAAGCAATCTTTCCATTCTCATCAGATGTTGCCTTCTCAAGAAGTATGCCTTTCTCGATAATAACTCTGCCATCAACATTCTTGATATCCTCATCTGCATAAAGACCAAATACTGCACCTGCAATCGGTGTGTTATCTTCTGCATCAAGCTTAGTCACTGACATATCAAGCTTCTGTCTGTCATCTGAGAAAGTAAGGCTTTCCTTGATAACAGGTGTCTTATCATCCACATATGTGAATGTCACTTTCTGCTCATTCGGATTTAATACATATCCGTATGGAGCTTCCACTTCCACAACTCTGTACTGTCCAAGAGGAAGATTCTTAGCTGTTGCCTTTCCATCCTTACCAGTTGTAAGAGTTGTCACAAGGTCTCCCTTGCTGTAATACTTAATGCGGTTTCCGTCTGCATCCTTCTGGTTGTCTGCTGTGTAAATATCCTCGGCAGCATAAACTTTGAATTTTGCTCCGGCAAGTGAGCCTTCCTTATAAACAAACTCTTTCTCATATGAGCTTGCTAAAAGTCCACCCTTGAATCCGTCAAGTACCTCTCCCTTCTTTTCTACAGTCAGCTCTCCGACTGCAGGGGCATCGGAATATTCCACGGTGATGATCGCATCATTTGTATCACCATCTGTTTCAAATGCTGTGTCAGTATCAACAGAGATGCTGACATACTTATCATTTACAACATATCCAAATGGTGCAGACACTTCCTCAATACGGTAGTTACCGATTTTAAGTGCTTCCGGTAAGATTAAATCTCCATCATCATCAGTAAAGAATGAAGTATGCTCTACCTTTGACGGATAAGTTGTGTACTGCTTCACATATTCGTTCTTATCAGTATTGAATATTTTAAACTCTGCATTTGGCACAAGCACTGTCTGCTTTGTATCGGAATCCTTCTTGATTACACGAAGCTTTGCAGTAAACTCCCTGTCAAGGAATACTCTCCATGTCTGAGGCTTGTCTGGATGATTCTCGCTGATTTTCACCTCAAATGGCTTGATTGTCTTCATGTTATGCGGAGTCTTTGACTCAACTACCACATAGGTTCCATAAGGAATTGCAATGGAAACTGCATGTCCCTTATCATCGGATGTGATTGTTGTTGCTCCGTTTTCCCCGATTACTACCGGAGTTGCCTTATCAAAGTCATAACTTCCATCTGCCTTTACAGGTAAAGATGATTTCAAATAAGCTGTGAACTCTGCACCTGCCAATAAGCCTGCTTCAGTATCATCGCCATTGTCAGATACCTTGATAAGCTGGAATGGCTGCTTGATGACCTGCTCTGCTGATGTTGCGCTTCTTGATACCTCTGCTACAAGGTCTCCCTCATAGTCGCATACTACATCGTGCTCCTCTTCGTCTAAGAGATACCCCTCTGATGGAGTGATTTCTTTCACATAATAGTTTCCAAGGTAAAGGTTATTGACCTCTGCTTCGCCATTCTTATCTGTTGTAAGTGTTGCTACAAGGTCTCCTGCTTTGAATACGACTCCTGTTGCTCCGTCCGGATGCACGATATCGTTTCTTGCATAAAGACCATAAACTGCACCTTCAAGGCTTGCATCTCCCTGGGCTGCTGCCTTTCCTGATTCCTTGTCTACCTTGTAGATATGAATCTTTGCTGTCGTTCTGTCATTCACAAATGTGTGGCTGAATGATGTCTTTGCCTGTGTTTCAGGTAATACATTGAAATTGAAGCTATATACATCAGACTGGTTTCTAATATATGCATATGGTGCCTGTGTCTCTGAGATATAATATCCGTTAGAGATTGGCAGATCCACGCTGTAGCTTGCCTTTCCGTCCTCACCTGTAGTTACTGTCTCAAGAGCTGTACCCTTTGTCACAATAACCTGTCTGGCATAGTTTTTGATGTCATTTCCGGCATAAAGTGTGTACTTGCCGCCATCAAGAGGGTTCTCTGTGTCAGAGTCCTTCTTTACGACAGATACATCCGCTTTCTGTCTTGTATTCTCAATCGTAGTTGATTCATACTGTACTGTCACAGTCTGGTCCTTATACTCAACTGCTACTGTCTGAGGTGTGGTATTGATTGTATACCCGTCAATGCTCTTAATCTCAGTTACCACATAAGTTCCAAGATGAAGGTCAGATAATACCACCTGTCCGTCAGTTCCTGTTGTAAGGCTTTCAGCCACTACATCGCCAGCACTATACATCTTTGTACCATCTGCCTTGTAGATATCTGCTCCTGCAGTTACCTTAAATGATGCTCCGGAAAGCTTCTTTTTCTCATAAGTGAAATTGCTTCCATTCCATGAGCCAAGCACCTCACCCTCTTTATAGATTGTGATTGCTCCAAGCTGCTCTTTATCTGTTGCAGAGATTCCCGTTGTCTGTCCTGCTTTTACAGTAAGTGTATGAACTTTACCGGAAAGGACATATCCCTTTGGTGCGGTAATCTCTTTTACATAATAAGTGCCTGCGACAAGTGCAGCTGACTTTGCATATCCGTTTCCATCTGTTGTCATGGTCTGTACTCTGTTTGTGCATCCGCTGTCAGAATAGATTCCATAGACTGCACCGGAAAGCTTCACTCCGCTTGACTCATCTGTCTTTGTAAGCTCACCATATCCGATGTTCTCTGTCTTGACCTTAATATAGGCTTTGACAGGATCTGCTGTCGGTCTTTCAGAAATAAACTCCTGATATCCGCTCTTTCCTGTAAGCCAGAATACACAGCTTGATGTTGTCTCAACCTTGCCTGCATTGGATGTGAATGTTCCTGTTGTAGCTGTAGTATTCACGCTCGTTGAAGAGATTGTAATACTGTTGCTATTCTTATCAACAGAATATCCACTGATGCCAAAATCAAAATCCGATAAAACACCATTGCTGTCAGATAATGTTGTTTCAAATCTCTGATTTGATTCATTCCACTTCAACTCATAAGTTGGTGCCTCACTGGTTCTGCGTGATGCAAAACTTGGAAGCGTTGCATTGTAGGAACTGCTGATATTGTCTCTGAGCCTCTCATAATAGCTGTATGAAGAATCAGGACTTGGTGCTGTGTTGCAGAGCTTTCTCGCTGCCGAATCACCACTTCCGGTTCCAAAGATATCTGCTACAATTACCCATACCATTGCCTGAGTTGCGATATACTCATCGCACTGGCTGTTGCTTGGAGCCGCCTTTTGTGTACTGTTAAACCCATAATAAAGGCAGTAACTTAAAAGCTTTCTCTGCTGTGCTGACATTGATGTGCTCGCATCATCGTAGCTGTTCATAAGCTGACCGCCATCTGCTCTTAATCCGAAATTCATGCAGTATGCCGAATTGCCGTCAAGAATTGAATACAGAATCTTGCCATGATTAAATCCGGGCTTCAGCTCACTTACTTCTCCGGAATTTTTGACTGATGCATTCCAGAACGCAATATTTGCCTGCGGACTGGCTGCAAATGCTGTTGTACCATTCGCAAAGAGTGTTCCAACCAGTGTGAGCATAGCCATAAATCCTGCCATAAAACGCTTTAGTTTCTGTTTCATGTGCTCTTTCCTCCTTAATTTACGCATAAAAAAAGAAAGACATAAGTTTATGGCTTACATCTTTCTTCCTTCTGCTTCTATTCGTTTTTATTTATCTGTGACATCGAAACTCGTAATAGTCTGTGCCGCCTGTCGTGTAAACTCCATCATAACTGATGTAGAATACCGGATCTGTTTCCAAAAGTAACATACTTGCAATATATTCTGCGATTGCATCCTCAGATGATAACCGCTGTCCATCAATGGTACTTGCTTTGTTGAGGTCTGTCTCTACAAACACACTATAATAAGAGCCTTCCATACCATCGTAAGGATAATACTCATTGTACTCTTCCTGCGTGATACTACCGTCATTCAAATGATTCTGTAAATTCTGCTGTGTGGTAATCATCCCTCCAGCCTGACACTTTGCTGTTGCAAGTGACACAACATTCTGTGGACTGTATGCCACGGATGCAGACTGTGGATTGCCCACATTGTCTTTCGGACTGTCTGTAGTCTGACCACCATTACCTGCATTACTCTGATTTCCACCAGCTTCCTTATTACCACTTGCAGGAGCTTTCTGTTCCGGCTCGTCATTCTGCTCTGACTTTTCTTCCTGCTTTGAAGCAGTTTCATTATCAGCTGACCGGTTATCTTCCTTATCAGTCTTCTCTTCTGAATCTTTAGCCTCGGCAATATCTTTCTCTGTCTCTTCAATTTCAACTTCGGTTGCGACCTCTGTGACAGCTTCCGTTGCCATTTCTGCTTCTTCAGTTGGCTTTACGCTTTCCGTCTGTTTCTCTGTCTGATTATCAGCCTTTTCCTTACCACCATTACAGGCAGCCATTGAAAAGACCAGTACTGCGGATAATAAGATAATACTTATCTTCTTCATAGTAATCACCCATCCCTTCTCCGCAAGAGGGACGGGCTTTGTGTTCCGTGCCATCCACCCTTGCGGTGAACTATTTATCTGTAATGCACGGGACACATAGGACTGTCCCGTATTCTGTGCATCTTAAACTCCTTTCATTATACCAGCTCTCTTATTTTAAAGAAATACTGCATAAGTCTTCTGTTTTTCTTATAATTTAAGAATAAACCCTTTACCTGCATACGCTCACCTCCTCTCAGAATGTGCCCATTCTTACGAATGAAAGAAATATCCTTGCCACTATAGCGAATAGAAGAAGAATTATTCTGGCAAGTCCTAAGACCAGCTTCAACGCTCCAAGAATTATCCTTAATATCCACTTGAGTATCTCTAAAATTACTGTTCCTACGCCTCCCATAACTCTTCTCATAATAATCAGTCTCCTTTCGACATCCATCCCATTGCAAGTCCTGCAACATCTGCATCGTCCATAACATCTTCTGTAGGTTCTTGTGCTTCACTATTGGCTGCCTGCATTATTACCGGCTGACCAACATTCATCCCGGATATCACTCCGCCTAACAGCCTTATGACCTCTTTCCTAGCCTCATTGGTTGCTGCTTCAATGACTTCTTCCTTAATGTCATCAATATCTTCTGACCGGATATATTCAGCCCTTTCTTTTTCCTTCTTCTTGATAACAAAAGTTTCTTTTCCATAATTATCAATGTAGAACTGAATCGCATCTATAATGAACTGGTTCTTAGATTTGAAAATCTTCGGATCAAGGTTCTGAATCACATCATTGATTTTCACATGCTGAGGATTGCTCATGTTGAGGCGGACAGAAGTTTTTACTTCATATTCAAGTCTTCTTCCCATCATCTGCCTCCTTATGATAATCGCTTAGTGCTTTTAAGTCCCATTGTGGCAAGCTGCTCATATCCTCTTGCATTTGCCTTTACATCAAGGTTATAGGAAATGTTCTTAGCATCATGACTACCAAAATTCTTCATCACAACTGCCCCGCCACCGACAAATACAATCGGTGTAGTCTTTAAGTTATACCCAAACTCACGGATTGAGTTATATACCTTATCAACAAAATCCTCTATCTCTGCCTTGATAATGGCAAAGTATTCATCATCAATATCTGACCTGCCATATCGCATGATGTTCTGTATCTCTGACTCGTCTACCTCTCCGTTAAGTTGTCTTACACACTGTTCATTGATAGAACGCATACAGGTAATAAGACCTTTTGGTATCGTCACACACTTTGATTCATCCGGTGACTTGTTGATTACCGGCATAATGTCGATTGTCCAGCTACCGATATCTACTATCAGCGTTTTCTTTGCCATTGTAGGAATCTTGTCCACTACTGCTGCATAACACTGAGGGAATACTGCCACATCATCAATTTCAATATAATACGGCTCATTCTCATATTTGAAGCTTACACGCTTATTCTTTGTCAGGTACTTGATAAAATCATTCTTCTCTGCTCCAAACCTTGTAAGTGGTAGTCCTACGGCAAGGAATACCTTTGCCTCTGCAAGACCTCTTCTTTTAAGTTCCTTAGCAACTGCTGCAAGAGTGAGAAGATAAAAGCTGTCATCTTCGACCTTTGTATCCTTTACTTCCTGCCTCACAGTTCCAACCTTATAGAACTTTCCTTCATACTCAAGTACATCGCCGAAAAGTGCCGGAGTTGTTGTAATCTCCTTAACCCCTGTGACAAATACCTGAGAGATTGTTTTCATCATTGACCAACCATGATCAATGCCGATTACTTCTAACTTGTTATTCATATGTTTTGCACATCCTTTCTTATTAAACAGCCACTTGAACATCTTAACCACCTACTTTCCTATCAGCTTTCGCATACAAGGAAAACAATAACCATTCCCTTGATAATATGGACATCCGACACATTCCGTCGGAAGTTTCTGTTCTTTTTTCTTAGATGGTTTACAACATGTTCCATTGGCACATCTGTTGTTATGTCCCCAGAAGAATCTACAATGCATACAATCTTTTAATTCTCTTTCAAGCTTTTCTTCTGGAGATACGTACCTGCGTTTCTTATGCTTATCTCTTTTTTCAACTGTTCCCACCAGAGCTCTCCTCCCTTCCAAGGAGTGATTGCTCTCTTATATTTTCCAATATCCTGTCCGACTCACCTGCTGTCCTTGCTAATGAATACAATGCGATAAGAACAATAATTATAAATGCTATGCTAAATCCCATCATCACTTTATCCTCCTTCAAATTAGTTGCCATATAGACAAAATTTGAATTTGGAAGTGATATAGTCTACATGGCTATGCTTAATGCTAAGCATGTAGGTACACGCCAGTCTTCTAGACTCCTATATCGCCCCGTGTACAAAGAGGTGTTCTCACCTCCGGGAGTTACAGACGAGCCACAAAATGTGTTTCACGACGCCCTTCTGAATTATCAGAAGCACTATCTCCTCTTTTAGCCTTTTGAGGATAAGGACAAACTTCTCGCCCTCTGTGGTTGATTATCCTTACGCAACATGCCGAATCCTTTTTCCAGATTTCCATCCAACTTCTCACCCTTCATCTTTCGATCCATCAGGCTACTAATATGATAGCTGTGACTTTCATCTTCCAGGTACATGCCCCGTAAATTTACTACCTACAGATACTCTGCAGTGCAAACTACTTTGCAAATCTGTAACTGATTATTCAATTGTTATGTCCAATCTCTCTTGGACAATTGATATTCTACAATGCACTTTAATTTTACGGAAGTGACACCACTGGTGTATTTTTACGAATTTTCACCAGTTTTTGGTGTATTTGTCATTTCCTTTAATTTGTTCCATGTATGCTTAGGCAGTTCTCTTGCCGGCTCTCTGAATAGTTCAAGATATTTTTCAAATAATTCCGTATTGATTAATGCTGAATTACCGACTTTATAGACTGCTCCTGCCTCTCTCGCAATTACTATGATTCTAGATTTACTTATCCCATAAATAATCGCTCCTTCCTCTGCATTGACAAATTTTTTCATAAAATCCTTTGTATCTGAATAGCACTTATATGAGTAACTCATTCATCAGTCTCCTTTCACATTTGGCAATGGATGTTTCATTTCTGTTGGCGGTTCTCTGAATTGCTCCATATAATCATCAAAAATTTCCAAATTTATTAATATAGTATTTCCCTTAGCTGTTCCAATCTTATATACAGCACCCGCTGCTCTAGCCATTTCAATAAATCTATGATGCCCTATGCTATATGTCATTGAAGCTTCCCCAATTCTTACAAACTTCTTTTCTACGATTTTGTTTGAACTAGGCACTCTTGCAAAATGTTTCATAAATTTCATCAACCTTTCCTTATGTACTAATATAATCTTTGCAAGCTGATATCTTGCTCCAGCAGCTAATGCTATATCCATTGCCTCATCTCGTGTTACATCTAATAAAGCCATTACTTCATCAATACGAATAAATCTTGGTTTTACAGTTTCTTTTCTATAGGCACTAACTGAACCACTCAATGTATTTATCATAACATCACCTACTTATAAAACTCAGAATCTGTAATATGAAAAGTTTCAAGATACTTATCCAATATTTCTGTATTAACAAGTACAAGCTGACCAATCTTATAACAAGCCTTAGCATCCTTAGCCACTTCTTGAAATTTTGTCATTCCCATACTGTACATCTTTGCACCATCTGAATATCTTACAAACTTTTTTGCATCCTCATATCTATCTTTCTTCTTTGATTCATCCATTGCTGTGCTCCTTTCACTTTGACTTCATAACAAATGACGTATTTTCTCCATAACGCAAAAAAGAGGACATCTTCTAAATTTCTTTAGAAAATGTCCTCTTAGCAGTTCATATTCGATTGAATCTTATTCTTTTCAGATTGTATACTCTTTCATACTGATGTAAATGACTATGCCAAAATACGTCTTTTAATGCGTCCTTTGACGTACTCAAATGCCTCAATCCCGCATAAACACTAGGTTTATTTATCCAAGCTCTTCATTGTCGGGAACAGCAACACATCCCGAATCGCTGGTGAATTCGTCATCATCATTACCATCCGGTCAATCCCATAGCCAATTCCCCCAGTAGGCGGCATACCTATATTCAGCGCATTCAGAAAATCTTCATCCGTATGGTTTGCTTCATCATCCCCTGCTGCTAATAAAGCTTCCTGCGCCTCGAAACGTTCCCTTTGGTCGATGGGATCGTTCAGCTCTGAGTATGCGTTTGCCATCTCCCAGCCATTCATGAAGAATTCAAAACGCTCCACATACTCTGGATCATCTGGCTTCTTCTTGGTCAGCGGAGAAATCTCAATAGGATGATCCATCACAAAGGTCGGCTGAATCAAATGATCCTCCACATATTCCTCAAAGAACAAATTTAATATGTCCCCTTTCTTATGCCTGTCCTCATATTCGATATGATGTTCATCCGCCAGTTTCCTAGCCTCCTCCACAGTATGAACCTCATGAAAGTCCACATTTGCATACTTCTTGACGGCATCAACCATGGTAATGCGCTCAAATGGCTTAGACAAATCCATCTCGTGTTCTCCATACGTGAGGATTTCTGAGCCTGTAACCTCTTTTGCGACATAACGGTATAAATTCTCCGTCAGATCCATCATGCCATGATAATCCGTATAAGCCTGATACAGCTCCATCAAAGTAAATTCCGGGTTATGCCTGGTGTCAAGCCCCTCATTGCGGAATACCCTGCCGATCTCATACACACGCTCCATGCCGCCAACAATCAGCCGTTTCAAGTAAAGCTCCAACGAAATGCGAAGCTTCAAATCCTCATTCAGCGCATTAAAATGCGTCTCAAAAGGCCTTGCCGCAGCACCGCCTGCATTGCTTACCAGCATAGGGGTCTCCACTTCCATAAATCCCTGACCGTCCAGAAAACGCCGGATGCTGCTGAGCACCTTGGAACGTTTGATAAAGGTATCTTTGACCTCTGCATTCATAATCAAGTCCACATAGCGCTGACGGTATCTTGCGTCCGTATCCGTAAGGCCATGATATTTTTCCGGAAGAATTTGAAGACTCTTAGAAAGAAGCGTCACTTCCTGGGCATGAATCGAAATTTCACCTGTCTTAGTGGTAAACACTTCGCCTTTAATTCCTAAGATATCGCCTACATCATATTTTTTGAAATCCTTATAACTGTCTTCACCAATGTTGTCTCTTGCCACATAGGCCTGGATATTTCCTTGCAAATCCTGGATATTGCAAAAAGAGGCTTTCCCCATCACACGTTTAAACATCATTCTGCCCGCAATGCTGACAGTTTGTCCCTCCAGAGTATCATAATGATCCTTAATCTCCTGGCTGTGGTTTGTAACTTCATACTTTGTGATCTGAAAAGGATCCTTGCCATTGTCCTGCAGCTCTTTTAATTTATCATGGCGAACCTTTAATAATTGATTCAAATCCTGTTCCGGTGACTGATTATTCTGTGCCATCTGCATTTCCTCCATTTTGTATGCGCCTACTGCATATATTAGTTCTCCATTGAGACAAAAATTATCACTACGGTGGTTAAAATCGCAACATTTTACTTATCAAGATCTCCATCTGCTTCATTATCATCAACCATTGTAGCGCTGGCTGCAACGCAATCTTCGGCCTTGCATATGAAAGTTTGTCATGCGCAATCTGCTGCGATTTTTAACCGCCAAAGCAATATGAACTGCCCGCTTCCATTAGATTGTTAAGCTAGCTAATTCGATCGCTGAATTTCCAATACTTTATATTCGAGCATGCCTGCCTGTGTTTCTATCTTAACAAGATCTCCGATTTTCGCACCAATGAGCGCTTTTCCAACGGGAGACTCATTTGAAATCTTTCCCTGAAGGCTGTTTGCCTCAGTAGAACCAACAATCTTATATTCCAATTCCTCGTCAAATTCACAATCGAGAATCTTTACCTTGCACCCCACATTGATTTTATCCAGATCCACCTCATCTTCTACCACAACTTCAGCATTTTTCAATATCTTTTCAATTTCTTCAATCCTTGCTTCAATATCACGCTGCTCATCCTTAGCAGCATCATACTCCGCATTCTCAGAAAGGTCCCCCTGCTCTCTTGCCTCTTTAATTTTCTGGGCAACTTCTTTTCTCTTTACCACTTTAAGGTCATGCAGCTCCGTCTCCAATTTCTGCAAGCCTTCATACGTTAATAAGTTTTTCTTTTCCATAATACTACACCTTCCTAAAATCACAATATAAGGGAATTCAAGATATTCCTTTAACAATCACAGTATTATAACCGATAGGTATGGAAATGTCAAGATTTTGCAATGGCTCCAAACGCCTCCACTGCCGCTTAAACACTGGGATATACAAGGTCTCTGCCCGCATATAGCGCCTTGCAATGTCCCCCTGCTGCTCCATGTCCAAAATAACATTGACATCCCCGGAAATTTCCTGCTCTTTCGGTTCCGTTTGAACAACCAGCCCCGTCTCCTCATACATTCTTTGAATATAATCAGAAAAATATGCAGGCCGGTCCGTGGCAATCCGCAGAAAATTCAAATCCTCGGAGATTTGCTCCAAAACCACAGCCACAGAATCCTCATCTAAAAGCGATTCCGGCGGCGAATCTGTGTCAATCATCAATGGACGAAATTCCTTGTAGGAGATCTGATACATCGGAAGCAACTGTTCCAAAATACTGCGCAGTTTTGGAAGAAACGGGTTCCCCCGTACCTCCTCCTGCTGCTCTTCTACCTCCTGGGCAGAACGGCGAAACCGTTCAAATACCGTTTTGACAAGAAAATTTTTTAGTCGTATCTTCCAAGTTCCAAGCGGCCTGGCCAACTTTTCTGCGATTTCTGGTGTCTCGCTGTCTCTCATAACATGCGCCTCCCGCCTCATTCAGCGTAATGAAAAATATCTTCTCCATAAATATTATGAAATCATCCAGGCATACATGCATGATATCCGATCATCATAAATGTCCATTGGCCTGCAGCTATAATTCCTCTGCCTGTTGTGCCACTTGTAAAAACAGCTCTTCCAGTTGTTGATAAGATTCCACCTCGTTAATTTTTCCACGAAGCTTTGCCGAATTTTTGTAGCCTCCAGTGTACCAGGCCGCATGTTTGCGCATCTCCCGGATTCCCATCACTTCCCCCTTATATGCAATCTGATCTCTGGCATGGCGCAGAAGCATCTCTGTGACCTCCGAAAATCCAGGCTTTTGCAAAACTTCCCCAGTGTCCAAAAAATGCAGGATCTGCTGGAAAATCCAGGGATTTCCCTGCGCCCCTCTTCCAATCATAAAACCATCGCAACCTGTTTGCATTTCCATAGCTCTTACATCTTCCCCTGTCAAAAGATCGCCATTTCCAATCACCGGGACGGATATCGCCTCCTTCACTTTACGGATAATCTCCCAGTCTGCGCTGCCCGAATAATATTGTTCCCTAGTTCTTCCATGTACTGCCACTGCAGCCGCTCCCGCCTCCTCCGCAATTTTGGCGATCTCCACTGCATTGACATGGGCATCATCAAAACCTTTGCGAATCTTAATGGTCACTGGTTTATTGATAGCTTTCACTGTCTTGGAAATAATTTTGTATACTAATTCTGGCTGCTTCATCAAAGCAGATCCTTCTCCATTGTTTACTACCTTGGGCACAGGACAGCCCATATTCAGATCTAAAATATCAAAAGGACGTTCCTCAATACGTTTCGCCATCTCGCTGATGATGTCCGGATCTGCCCCAAAAAGCTGCAAGGAAACCGGACGTTCCTCTTCTTTCGTAGACAACAGCAATTCCGTGTTCTTATTGTGATAATAAATGCCTTTGGCGCTGACCATCTCCATGCAGACAAGCCCCGCTCCTTGTTCCTTGCAGAGCACACGAAATGGCAGGTCACAAACCCCTGCCATCGGCGCCAAAACTAAATTATTTTCTAATACGACATTTCCTATTTTGAGTGTTTTTCTTTCTCCCATATAAATCCTTTATTTTTCCCGGTTCTGTTTATTATAAATCAAACGCAGACCCTGAAGTGTCAAAGTCGGGTCATAAATGTCAATGGTATCTGTCTCACTGGCAATAATCGTGCCAAGCCCCCCAGTTGCCACCACTTTAAGGTTTTTATAACCTGTCTCTTTTTTCGTCTGTTTGATAATATATTCCGTCTGCCCAATTTGCCCATAAACCAGTCCTGCCTGCATACTGCTGATGGTTTCCTTTGCCAGGATGCTGCCTGGCTTGCGAATTTCAATTTCAGGAAGCTTTGCGGCATCCTCCCACAGCGCCTTTGCGGACGTACGGATTCCAGGAGCAGTAACGCCGGACACAAACGCTCCCGTCTCATCCACCAGGTCATAAGTCGTCCCTGTGCCAAAATCAATCACAAATACTGGTCCTCCATAGAGTTCATATGCTGCTGCAGCATCCACGATGCGGTCTGCACCAATCTGTTTTGGGTTTTCCGTGGCAATACGGATTCCCGTCTTAATTCCAGATTCCACCACCACCGGATGAATCCCAAAATACTTGATAAAAGCGCTTAACAGAGAGTGCATCACATTAGGCACCACCGATGCGATAATAACATCCTTAATCGTTTCATATGATATCCCATTATGCGCCAATAAATCCCGAATACATATCCCATACTCATCGGAGGTCCGCTGCAGCTTTGTTGTTACACGAAAAGTTGCTCTCAGCTTGTCCCCGTCAAAAACACCAAACGTAAAATTTGTATTTCCTACGTCCACAACTAATAACATTTTCTAATCCTCCAAATCTTCTTCCTCCAGCGCTATCCCCAAGTAAAATACTTTGAAGTACAATTCCAGAGATTCCAGCAGTTCCTGTTTTGTCCGCTGAAGCTGTTTGATTTTCAGCACGCTTCCGATCTCATCGTACAAAAGATCCCCCTCATCCGCTGCCGCCTGAAACCGGAGACTTCCCTGTTTGTCAAAAACCAAAGTCAGAGTGCCTCCAATGTCTTCCGTATACAGCACACACATAATTTTGAGCTCATCTTTAATGCCCTGCGGAAGAGAGGCAAACTCTTCATTCAAATAATATTTTTGGGTGTAGGCGCTGGATCCGCATAATACGATTTCTTTCTTGCACATTTCTTTCTCCTTACACATAACCATAAATCCCACGGACAGACACTTCCCCAGAAGAGACTTTTACCACCTCTCCTTCCTTGTCCACTAGGAGTTCTCCTCTTTCATTAATTCCAAGAGCGGTTCCTGCAAATTCCCCGAGGGGATCTAATACTCGTACCATGCGATCTTTGTTTACCAACATGGAATTATATTCTTCCACCAAAGCTGATAAGTCCTCATTCTTTAGGTATCTTTCATAATACGTTTCAAAACATGACAATACTGCCCCCAAAAGCTGCGCTCTGGATATCTGTACCATATGATCCTTGGTAACCAGCTCCAAATCCAAAGAAGTCGCTGTCTTTGCGATCTCCTCTGGAAGCTCTTTATGATGGACATTGATTCCCGTTCCCACCACTATATGATTTACATAATCAATCTGAGCACTCATCTCCGTCAAAATCCCCACAATTTTTTTCCCATGGAGCACAACATCATTGGGCCACTTAATCTGGGGCTGTAAACCTGTGGTCTGCTGAATTCCTTTGACCACCGCCATGGCTTTTACCAGTGTCAGCATGGGAGCGTTCGATGGATCAATCTCTGGCTTTAATAAGATCGTAAAAAACAACCCCATGCCTGGAGGAGAACTCCAGGAACGCCCTCTCCGCCCCCGCCCTGCGGTCTGCGTATCTGCCACCACTACCGTGCCATGCCAGTTGGCGTTATCTGTTTCTTCCGCAATCCGCTTTGCCTCGGCATTGGTGGAATCCAACTCTTTAAAATAACGTATGCTGCGTCCTAACCATTTTGTATCAAGCTGGCTTGCAATCTCGCTCTCACACAAAATATCTGGCGCAGACAGCAAATGGTACCCTTTGTTTTGAACTGCCTGTATCACGTAGCCTGCTTCTTTCAACTGATGAATTGTCTTCCATACAGCCGTCCTGGAGACTCCAAGCTGCTCACACAATTGCTGCCCAGACACAAATCCCTCTGGATTTTGCCGAAGCACTTGTAGTATCTTTGTCTTCATTTCTGCTCCCTATCTTAATGTCGCATACATAATCGCCTTGATGCTGTGCATCCGGTTCTCCGCCTCGTCGAACACTACCGACTGACTGCTTTCAAATACCTCATTCGTAACCTCTAGTTCCGCCAAGCCAAACTTCTCATACACTTGTTTTCCAACGCTTGTCTCCAGATCATGAAATGCAGGAAGGCAGTGCATAAATATTGCAGAATCCTTGGCATGATTCATGACCTCTTTATTTACCTGATAAGGCATCAGTTCCTGGATCCGCTCTGCCCAGACCTCGTCTGGCTCTCCCATGGATACCCATACATCTGTATAGATAACGTCAGCGTTTTTGGTTCCTTCTGCGACATCCTCTGTCAGAGTGACGGACGCCCCTGTTTTCTTTGCGATATCTTTACAATAATCCACTAACTCCTGTTCTGGAAAATATGATTTGCTCGTACAAGCCACAAAATCGATTCCCAGTTTCGCACAGGTGACCATTAGAGAATTTGCCATATTATAACGGGCATCTCCCATATAAACAAATTTAATTCCCTGCAAATGTCCCAGCTTTTCTTTTATGGTCAGCATGTCTGCAATCATTTGTGTTGGATGAAATTCATTCGTCAAGCCGTTCCACACTGGAACTCCTGCATATTTTGCAAGTTCTTCCACAAATTCCTGGCCATGCCCACGGTATTCGATACCGTCAAACATCCGTCCTAATACCCTTGCCGTGTCCCGAATGCTCTCCTTTTTGCCAATCTGCGACACAGAAGGATCCAGATAAGTCACATGCATGCCAAGGTCATGAGCCGCCACCTCAAAGGAGCAGCGGGTTCTTGTGCTTGTCTTTTCAAAAATCAGCACGATATTTTTCCCTTTAAGCTCATCATGGGCTATTCCCCTTTTTTTCTTTTCTTTTAATTCTGCCGAAAGATCAATAAGATATGTAATTTCCTCCGGTGTAAAATCTTTTAATTTCAAATAATTCCTTCCTGTTAAATTCATCTTCTCTCTCCTTCTAAAAATATGAGAACGGACTGTCATAGAACCGGACAGCCCGCTTTCTCTCATTTATGTGTAAAATTGCTTGATACATCGAACTTATTGATCCTTGGCAATCTCGGCAATGGATTTGGCGAGACCGGCAACGTTTTGAATTTCAGATGGAATAATAATCTTGGTCGCCTTGCCATCCGCCGCTTTCATAAACGCTTCAAGGCTCTTAAGCTGCAAAACCGCACTATCTGGAGCTGCCTCCTTTATAAAGCGCAAACCATCGGCATTCGCCTGCTGAATGCGAAGAATGGCTGCTGCCTGGCCTTCTGCCTCCCGCATAGTCGCTTCTTTCTTCGCCTCTGCCCGAAGGATCGCTGCCTGTTTTTCAGCTTCCGCATCCAAAATGGCAGATTCTTTCTTTCCCTGTGCTACGAGAACAGTTGCTGTTTTCTCACCTTCTGCCTGAGTGACCGCCGCACGCCGCTCACGCTCTGCTTTCGCCTGCTTCTCCATAGAATCCTGAATCTGCTGGGGCGGAATAATATTTTTCAACTCGACACGGTTAACCTTAATTCCCCAGGGATCCGTTGCAACATCCAAAGAAGCTCGCATTTTGGTGTTGATTAATTCTCTCGACGTCAAAGTCTCATCCAGTTCCAGATCACCAATAATGTTACGCAGCGTGGTGGCTGTCAAATTCTCAATCGCCATAATCGGATTTTCCACGCCATAGGCAAATAACTTGGGATCTGTAATTTGAAAATACACCACTGTATCGATCCGCATCGTTACATTATCCTTGGTTATCACCGGCTGAGGCGCAAAATCTACAACCTGTTCCTTTAAAAGCACACGTTTTGCCACACGGTCAATAAATGGCATTTTAAAATGCAGCCCCACGCCCCAGGTTCCCTGATAACCGCCCAGACGTTCTATGACAAGAGCATGTGCCTGAGGCACAATCTTGACACAGGATGCCAGAATGATCAAAACAAACACAACCAAAAATACAATTACTAAAAATCCTATTCCATTATCCATATATAATTCCTCCTTTTTGCCATTACGTACTCTTAGATTCTCTTTGTGCCTGATTTTGCGACAAGATTTTTTGTCAGATATGCACCAATTTATGAGGCTTGCCTCGATGATACGTTAACTAAATTTACATGCACATGGCGTAAAATCAGCCATGGAAACAGATATAAGCGATTTTCGGAGTACATTATTTTAAGCATTGCATTCTAACAACTGGCACTTAATGCAATTGTGCACAATATTTTATTAAATTCTGTAATTCAATCAATAAAAAATCCTAGTTCCTGGCACATGAAGCCGTTTAGAAGTAAGCTTCCTTATGCCTTATCTGGCATCTTTTTTCTTACAATCAGCTTGACACCTCTGATTTCCATAATCTCCACCAACGTGTCTTTTTGGATCTTCTCCTCCTGGGCTGCACGAGCCGTCCATTCCTGTCCATCAACGCTAACTTGCCCTTGAGCTTTCAGATTGTCAATCTCCTGGATCACAATCGCCGTTTTGCCCAGCAGGCTGTCCACATTCGTACGGGTTCTGCCCTTATTGAGGTATTCCACTGCCAAAGGCCTGGTAAGCGCAAGCAGTAGTACAGAAACCACCACAAACAGGATAATTTGAATCACAAGATTGGCGCCTGCCAAATCTGCAAAAAATGCCACTAAGGCTCCTCCCGCAAACCAGATAGTAGTTAATCCCAGGGTGATTATTTCAATCAGTGCCATTACTATAATTACAATCAGCCAGAAAATACCCTCCATAGAAGTTCTCCTCCTTTCAGGATTCTCTTCCATTTTTATGGAATTCTAAGCATCTTTTCCGCTGTTATTTCAAAAGAAATTTCAAGCTATTTGACACCCTAATCCTTTAAGATATATTACTATATTTTCCCTAAGATTACAATGTTTAATCAAATTTGAGTTTCCACATTTTGCAATTCATAGCGCCAAAAGGTCTTGCTGCCTTTGGCAGCATAGACATCTTGCACAAAAAGTGCTTGAAAAGCTAGCTTTTCAGAGCGCTTTTATGTGCAAAGTGTTTTCATCACTTTGTGATGGAAACCTTTTGGCGCTATCAATTGCAAAATGCGGAAACTCAAATTAATCAAAGAATAACGTTTTCCAACGCAAAATTAAAATGAGACAGGCATATTTTAACACCTGTCTCAATCTCTATAGAAAATTTAAAAGAATACGTGATTGCCAATTACGATTCCATTTGCAGCGCCAGCACGCCGAAAACTTGTTGCGCCATTTACATTATCAACACCATTAATCGCCTCCTGCGCCGCACTCAAGCAGCTTCCGCTAACGCCGCTGGACAAAACGCTTGCCAACGCACCGCTGGATGCCGGTGAAAACTGACCACTTTGATAAATAACGCCAGAAATGCTTCCTGCATAACCTGCACGGAGACGGTTCATAACCACTGCTCCTACTGCAACCTTTCCTTCATAGCTCTCACTTCCAGCTTCACACTGGATCAATGCGCCCAACAAAGTCACATCATCATAGGATGCTGATACCGCTGCTTTTTGCTGACTGCCTCCACTCTGCTGACCACTGCTTTTGCGGGCTGCTGCTTCTTTTGCTGCCCGCTCTGCTTCTGCTGCCGCAATTGCTGCTTGCTCCTCTTCAATAGAAATTGCCTTTCCAAGCTCCAGCTCCACCGTTACATATTCTTCACTGACATACCCTACCTGGTCATCCACTTTTACAGGCACCCAGCCATCAACTGCTTCTGCTTCTTTATCTACTTTGATTCTTCCTGCCTCTTCCAGTACGTCAAGGATTTTTACACCCTCCTCTGAAGAAGCAGTCTCTCTGACTCTGACGCCTCCTGTTACTGCGGTTGCATAGGTGGTTCCCACTTCGTTTGCAAGGGCTTCTGCTTCCAAACCAGTAACACAAAACTCATTTTTAACAAATCCTTCTACATTTCCAGATCTGATTTTGGTCCATTCTTCGCCCTGTTCCAGGATTTCTGCACCTGCTCCTTTGTGAAGCTTTCCTGCAAGTTCAGCTTCCTCAGAAGCTTCTGTACGAACATTGAGATATTCCTCTACATTTGGCAACAGTTTTTCTGCCCAGGGAGAAACTTCGTGATTTTCAATTTGTGCCAGCTCAACCTTGGCTTCTTCCTTTGTCTGCTCTTTCTCAGAGGCTTTCTTTTCTTCCTTATTTTTCTCTAACTGGTCCTCTTGGGCCTGAGCTTCCTCAGACTGATTTTTCTCTGCCTGACTCTCCTTGGTCTCTATTTGCTCTGACTGAGTTTTTTTTGCCTGGCTCTCTTCAACCTGAGCTTCTTTATTCTTAACTTCTTTTGTCTGTTTTTTTTCGGTCTTACTTTGTTCCGTTTGGTCCTGTATATTCTTATGGTCAGCACTCAGAGCTTTCTCTGGCTGAAACTTTTGGGACTGGCTCTTTTCCTGCCTTTTTTCCTCCAGCTTTTCCTTGGCTTTTTCCTGAGAATCTTTCGTCTGCTTTGATACGGCTGCAGACGCTACCACATTGCTCTGTCTTTTTTGTTTCGCTGCAACTTCGTTACGGTCTTTCTCTGGTTCCTCTGTTAATTCTACTGTCTGGCTATCTGAGTTAGCATTGGCTGGTACATTGGAAACAGGCATCGCTGAAAACGCAAGAGCCAGAGTAAATGCTGCAACCATTCCGCTTTCCATAACCTTCTTATCGAATTTCATGTTAACCTCCTAAGATTGTAAACTGTTTGTAAATCTTTAATTCATTTTTGTTACATATGTTACAAACTTATTACACTATAGCAAAACATTTGTAATCTGTCAAGTCTGCTTTTCTTATTAAAACCTCACTAAATTTTTCTGCTAGATTGCTTTGATTTATACAAAGTGCTGCTGCAAAGCCAACATTTATGAAAATTGATATGCTTTAACTCTTATAGACTTCCAGAAATTACCAGATATAATAATAAGCTATAAAATCCTATTTAGAACTAAAGAAATGCCTTGTCCCTCTTGAATGTCATAAATATGCCCTTGCGAATTATCGGCGCTGCACTGATATACAATGCAGTTCAAAATTAGTAAAAGCGCCTCTGAGGGCGTTTCAGATCATTTGAAATTTAAATCATATAAGAAGAAAAGAGCTCCGATCAATCTCGGAAGCTCTTTTGTAATATTATCGTAAATTTTTGATTATTAAGATCAAGATGTCAAAAAGTTAATTTGCATTACATTGCAAATTTTTTAAGCTTGTTTGACAATATCCAGACGACTTATGTCGCATCATTCGTAAATATCGCACCGCAAAATTAAGGAAATTGACCTCCAGGAGAATTTTATGTCTTTTAACTCCCTAATCTTACCTAGATGGCTGCGAAATTTTCTCTAGAGCCGTTTTAACAATTCTTCTCTCTCCGCTTCAAATCCAGGCTTTCCAAGCAAAGCAAACATATTGCGCTTATAGCTCTCAACGCCTGGCTGGTTAAATGGATTCACACCCAGGAGATATCCGCTGACCCCGCAGGCAAATTCAAAGAAATAAAATAGCTGTCCCAAGTAAAACTCGTTTTGCTCTGGAATCTTTATCATGAGATTTGGCACATTTCCATCCGTATGCGCCAGGATCGTTCCATTCATCGCACTTTTATTTACAAAGTCCATATCTTTTCCTGCAAGATAATTCAAGCCATCAAGATCTACTGGCTCTTCTTTTAGTTCCACGGTACTGCGGGATTTTTCCACATTTAGCACTGTTTCGAACATAATGCGGGCACCATCCTGTATAAATTGTCCCATGGAATGAAGATCCGTGGTCAAATCAACAGATGCTGGGAAAATTCCTTTCTGATCCTTTCCCTCACTTTCACCATAGAGCTGTTTCCACCACTCTGAAATATAATGAAGGCTTGGCTCATAATTTGCAAGAACTTCCACAGACTTGCCCTTTCTCAATAAAATATTACGGACAGCCGCATACTGCATGGCGTCATTTTCTTCAAAAGCCTTATTCAAAGCCAGCTCACGCCCTGCAGCTGCGCCCTCCATAAGCTTGTCAATATCTGCGCCGCTGACTGCAATTGGAAGAAGTCCCACTGCCGTCAACACAGAAAAACGTCCTCCTACATCGTCTGGTACTACAAAGCTCTCATACCCTTCCTCAGTGGCAAGATTTTTTAATGCGCCTCTTTCCTTATCTGTCGTTGCATAAATTCTTTTTGCTGCCTCTTCCTTGCCATATTTTTTCTCGAGCATTTCCTTAAATACCCGAAAAGCAATCGCAGGCTCTGTCGTCGTCCCTGATTTGGAAATGATATTTACAGAAAAATCACGGTCACCGATTACGTCTATTAGACCTGCTAAATAAGCGCTACTGATACTGTTTCCGGCATAATAGATTTCTGGTGTCTTGCGAATCTCTTTCGGGACATTATTATAAAATCCATGTCTTAAAAATTCAATAGCCGCCCTGGCTCCAAGATAAGAGCCTCCGATGCCGATGACTACCAGCACTTCTGAATCACCCTGGATCTTTTCTGCCGCTTTCTTAATGCGGGCAAACTCCTCTTTATCATAGTCTGTCGGAAGATCCAGCCATCCCAAAAAATCATTTCCTGCACCCGTCTTAGAAACAAGCTGTTCCTTAGCGTCGCTTACCAGCTTTGTCATATAGGAAACTTCTTCCTGACTGATAAAGTCGGCGCTTTTTCCATAATCAAATGTTACCTTTCCCATGATTCGCACTCCTTTGTCCTTTTATAATAGCAATTGCCAAATTCTTACTTGCAAGATAAGTGTAGCAAATCTCCTGTATTTAGTCAATGATTCAAAGGCAAGCCATAACAAACATCAGATCCATGAAACTTTAGACCATGTTCCTGCAAATGATTAAGAAAAGTATTCCTGCAATACCGCATTGAATACTTCTTCCTCCTCCTGTTTCGTAAGTTTCTGTTCTCCTGCATCCTCGTTTTCACCTGTGCAGCTTTCCGCAGTGGCTGCCACAGCTACCTCTTCTTCTGGTTCTTTTTGCATCTTCGGTTCTTCTTCCTGCAGGATCACATCAAAATATGCCTGTATATTCTCAGTAATACTTCCAAGGCTTCGATTGAGCCTTTTTATCTGTCTTAAAATCCTTGCTAAATAAAATAAGACCAACAGGCTCAGTGCCACAATGGCAGCCTTTGTCAGGATTTCACTATTGGTTTGTATAAAATTGATCCATTTCTCCATAAGCATGTCCTCCTTCCTAACTGCTATTATAAAGATTATTTGTGAATCTGTGAAGTAGCCAGGCACCTTTTTTCATCGCATGTTTCGGCTGTTTTCGACGTTGACTTTCTCTTGACTTTTTCTTGGAAGAGTATAAGATAAAAGTAATGGAAATTTGTGCAAAGCAGCACACAGAATGGAGGAGAACATGAAACGAATTGTCTTAACAGGCGGAGGAACTGCCGGACATGTCACCCCGAACATCGCTTTACTTCCCAGATTGAAAGAATTAGGGTACGAAATTCATTATATCGGTTCCCACGACGGCATTGAACGCAGCCTCATGGAACAATGCCACATCCCCTACTATGGAATTTCTTCCGGCAAATTGCGCCGGTATTTTGATTGGAAGAACTTTTCTGACCCTTTTAAAGTTTTAAAAGGATACGGGCAGGCACGTTCCCTTCTCAGAAAATTGAAACCAAACGTAGTATTTTCCAAAGGCGGATTCGTCTCCGTCCCGGTAGTGATGGCGGCAAAGCACCGTAAAATACCAGCAATCATCCATGAATCAGATATCACCCCTGGCCTTGCCAATAAACTTGCAATTCCGCATGCCTGCAAGGTATGTTGCAATTTTCCAGAAACCTTGAAATATCTCCCCGCTGATAAAGCGGTACTTACTGGATCCCCCATCCGCCAGGAACTGCTTCGGGGCAATCGTCAAAAGGGACTTGCATACTGTCATTTTACTTCTTCCAAGCCAGTCATCATGATCATTGGCGGAAGCAGTGGTTCTCAATTTATTAATGAAATTATACGAAAGCTTTTGCCTGAACTGCTAAAAACTTTTCAGGTGCTTCATCTATGCGGAAAAGGAAATCTAGACGACGCTTTGAATAATACTGCTGGATATCAACAACTTGAATATGCCAATCAGGAATTAAGTGACTTATTTGCCGCTTCAGATATCGTGATTTCACGGGCTGGCGCCAACGCAATTTGCGAACTGCTAGCGCTGCGCAAGCCTAATATTCTAATTCCCCTTTCTGCCCATGCCAGCAGAGGGGATCAAATTTTAAACGCCCGTTCTTTTGAAAGCCAAGGATACAGCATGGTGATAGAAGAAGAAAAGTTAGACGATGTAGTAATGATGGACAAAATCAAAAAATTATGGAATCAGCGCAGCCATTATATTCATGCCATGGAAAATAGCAAACAGCTTAATTCAGTGGAAACGGTGGTACGGCTGATAGACGATGCCGCCAAAAAATCTTAAAGATATGATGTTTAGATGCTTTCCCAACTTGTCTTTGACCACGGCGCCCTTTGACAAGTTGGGAAAGCATTTGTTTCTGTTATAATTTCAGCTTTTGATAGATCTCGTCCAACTCGTTTTCAGGCAAGTCCAAATGATTCCAAGACAACTTTTCTTGATTCCCATCCTTGACATATCTGGGGATCAAGTGCATATGAAAATGAAACACTGTCTGTCCTGCCGCCTCGCCATTATTCTGAACAATATTAAACCCATCACATTGCAGTACCTTTGTCATATGCGAAGCCATTTTTTTTGCCAGCACCATTGCTTGTGCTACAATGTTATTTGGCATCTCATACAAGTCAGCATAGTGTTCCTTGGGAATAATCAAGGCATGTCCCCTGGTGGCAGGACTGATATCCAACATAACACGGAATTCCTGATCTTCATAGATTGTCTTAGAAGGGATTTCTCCTGCTGCAATTTTACAAAAAATACAATTTGAGTCTCTCATTTCTCCTCCATTCTGCACTCATTACACAACCAGAAAGCAACGATTCACCCACTGGTCTCTTTGTTAATTAAAAATAAATACTTGGTCCAACATTTTGAGCGTCTTAAAATTACCCTTTGCTGTCATTTCACCTGTCATAAACGCCCTCTGAAAAGTCATTCTGCCCTGTACGATATTATCCATCACTCCCGTGGAGAGCTTTGCATATATATCCACTTTCTCATTCTGTCCATAGTGAATCTGAATCTCTTCATTATGAATTTCCACTGACAACGGCTTTTGCTTTCCCTCTATCATAAAAAGATAATTCGCCGTAAAATCTGCCTGCGGTACAAAATGCGCTTCCAATTCCATCACATAAGCCATTTCTTCATCTTCTTCAGTCTGTCCAAGCAGATCTTTAAACATGCTGCTCAGTTCTTCAATGTCTTCTTTTTGTTTCTTTACATAGAGGTCATCTGATACGTATTTAGACAATTGCTCGCTCTCCTGAGGGGTCAATTCCAGGGACTGCGTGCGCAGTACAGACTGCTTCACAGCCTGATTGCTGCTGGGGAGGCTTTTTTGTTTCTGCGAAATGGTGCGATATAAATTTTCTGCCTTTTTTTCTATAATCACTGTATAGTCATGGTTCATTTCAAAAGAAACAAGATCCTCGACATAACCACAAAGACCGCTACACGGAAGACCTCCCAAAATCTCCCAAGCATTCGCAAGGGCTATCTCTCCCTCTCGTTCTCCATAGGTCGTCGACATCACAATTGGCTGCATATAAGTAACCGCAAACTTCTCCTTGTCCCCATAGAGCCAGCACGCATCTAAAAATTGCTGCATATACCCGCCTATTCCAAGCCACTCCACAGTAGTAGCCAGT
>OFGM01000106.1_pt1 | contig 86013 bp, 77 predicted proteins | sample 1521741 | NCBI WGS metagenome assembly OFGM01 (sample SAMEA3504079, study PRJEB24116) | mouse gut metagenome | biome: mouse gut; feature: mouse-associated habitat; material: faeces | place: Denmark | collected 2011
GTCGGTTCAACTTTTTCAAGCTGTCGGTTCAACTTTTTTATAGCATTTCTTATCCCGAACTCGCGTATATAGAAAATTCTTAGGGATTTCTTTGTAGCATTTCCCGATTGTCACCTCTTGTAAAGTCGGCAGACCACAGCTTATGTTTTCCAATTGCCTGCCTATATAGTACGATTTAAACGGTGTATCATAGAAATTCATTCCTTCGGGACAGACAATCGGCGTGTCGGACGGCTCTATCACAAGACGGTCGTAAGAGGTATCGGCGAATGGATTGCCATCAAGTTTTCTTACTAAAGTCGGTATCACAAGTGTTCCTGTCAAACCCTTGTTCCCGTGGAACGCATGATATCCTATTTCAAGATCCGTACCTCTTATTTCCAAATCCGTCAATGTATTGACATTGGCAAACGCGTTATTTCCGATTTTTCTAAGCGTACCGGGAAGATGCAATGAAGTAAAAGTACCGGATACCCCGTATTCTCCTATTTCCTCCAGTCCTTCTTCAAGTATAAGTTTCCTTATACCTTTTAAGGCGCCGTCCGCTATTATCCGCACATTGGAAGGAACAATAAGTTCTTCTATATCCGAATCGGCAGACCCTACATCGGAGCCGATCTCGGTCACATACTTTCCTATGGTAAGTTTCCTCAATGGAGAATTGTAGAACTGGGTATAGTTCCCCATATTGCGGCCATAATGCAGTTCCTCTATTTTATCCGTATCAAAAACTCCATATCCACCAATCCAATTCATCGCAAGTTTTCCGGGGCCATCTTCCATCACGACTTTCTTTATTGGCGTGTCCCTGAATGCCCACTCCCCTATCGAATCAACCGATGCGGGGATAACAATCTCTTTAATACCCGGACATCTGTTTGCAAAATGCCCCGGTATCAGTTTTATGGATCCCCCTAATTTCAGCGTCGTGAGTGTGGGTATATCATAAAACATGAATTCCGAAATGTCCGTCACAGAGGGACCGAACTCATAACTTACAAACTCATTATCCGTAAAGGAGATGATATTCCCGTTAATCTGTCTTCCCTGATAGACATTCTTTGTGGATGTGGGTATCGATGGACAAGTTTCAATGGGATCAGATCCGTCGCTGAATGTGATTTTTTCAAGCGACAGACAGTTGTAGAATGTAAAGGCAGATTTCTATCACCGAGGAGGGAATCGTGATTTCCTTTAGAAGGAACGAATCCATAAATGCAGACGCAATCCCGGTGACTTTATATGACTTTCCCTTGATTTCCACCGTTTCCGGAATGACGACATTTCCTGTGTAATGCTGCTCATTTCCGTCAGGGGATGAAACTACATATACAGTTTTTCTGTTATCGGCATTTATACTGTAATAAATTCCGTCAACAAGATATGCTGCATCCTGAGCTGAGACGGTCAATGCTACTACACTCAGCAATGCAAGGGTCAAACTTCTTATATTCATGCTGTTGTCTTTTTATCTATGGGATGGATAACGGGAATAAATCTCCACTCCAAGACGTTTTGCGGCGGCTATGTCCTTCGGATTGTCTGCGCTTACTCCATACTTTGAGAGTTTTGGCACTACAACTCTTGTTCCCGGACGGATTCTGTCCGGATGGCCGAGTATCGCCTGATTCTCCTTATATATGTATGGCCAGAAATTGAAGTTGCCATAATGATCCTGAGCCATCGTGGTGAGGTAACGGGTCTTTGTTATCGTATCGTATACCTTTTCGTCGGAGGGCCTTGTGGGTGCGACCTCATCCTGCACCTCCTCTTCCGCAGGTTCCTCTACAACAGCAGAAGCCGTATCCTCCGCGGCAGCTATAGATCCGACTGCAGCAGAGGGATCTGCCGGAGCTGCAACTTCTGTCACTGCGACTTCCGCTTCGGGGCTGTCCTCTTTTGAGAAATGGCCAGGGAACATCATATACATGGCAACGATCCCGATGAGACACCCGGCGACAAACCCGCACAGCGCCCCCCACCAGAAGCGGACATTACCACTCCTGTGATGCGACACCTCCGCACCCTGCGGATATGCCGTCTCCTCATTTTCGTCCGATACAGCAGACTGTTCCATAGCACACAGCTCCTGTGGCTCTTCCGGAGTAATCAGAACTGTATCAGGTTCATCGGAAATAGCAGCTTCCACATTCTCATGTTTATCCGGCTCAATGTCGGTTGAATCCGACTCGGCGGAACTGTCGTTGACAATTACAGCGTCAGCGATTCTCTCCTCTTCAACCATTTCAACCATGGTTTCTTCAGGGAGATCCTCTAAGCCGGACTCCGGAATGACAATCTCCGAACCGTCCTCCACATCCTCTATCGGAGCTGCCAGTTCAACGGTCTCGAACATCTCGAAAGGCTCGTTGACATCTGCCGCAAGCTCCTTAGAAGGAATGAACACCACCTTGCGGTGGGCCGGTATCTCATTAGCCGCCCCATTGGTCACGTTCACACTCTTACGGGCTTCCACCTCTATAAGTTTGAACACTCCGATATTTTTTATCTTGACGGACTCTCCGTTCTGCAATGTCGCCGATATCAACGAGAAAAATTCGCGAAGAAAGTCTTCTGACTGTTTTTTGCTGTCGCCCGTCGCTCTTGAAAGCAGAGTGGTCAGCACCGGCAATGTAATTTTCTCGTTCATGATCAAAGATTGCGGATTTTTTGTTTGAGAAGCGTAGAGGGTTTGAATACCATTGTCAACTTCGGAGGTATCAGTATTCTTTTGCCCGACGATGGATGGACAGCCTCTCGCTCCATCCGTTTCTTTGGCTCAAATGTGCCGAATCCAGGCATAGATACCATGTCGCCTTCCTTGACGCATCCTGCCACTGTCCTGCCCAGAGCTGTCACAACGGCCGATATGTCATCCGCATCGCGTCCAAGACGCCCGCTTAATTCCGATATAAATGTCTTAGCATCCATTAGAGTATATTTGCCCACAAATCTCTTCTTAATAGCAATATCATGCGCATGATTGTGGAGGCCAAATGCATCAGGCTTCCATAATCCCGCATGTTTTCGCAAATATAGATAATATTTCCGAATTGACCAAATATCGAATCGCCACCCCATTATCCCGGAATATAATGGAAACTCATAAAGCAAGACAGAGACGACTCCGAAAGAGCCGCCTCTGCAATTTTTGTCGTAAATCGGTATCTTACTTAAGTTTCAGCACCTGACCCGCACGAATTCTGTCGGAACTGCCCATTTTGTTGAGTTTGCGCAGTCGTGTGGCCGACATACCGTAGGAGCGCGCTATTGATGTCAGCGTATCTCCCTTGCGCACAGTATATGTGGCGATGTCGCTGTCACCGGTCTTGTAAGGATTGCCGTTCTCCGACTTGGCAAGATTCTTGGAAGGCGCATAGTTGCGCGCTTTTGTATAAGTCTTCTTGGAGAACTGGTAGGTATCCGTATGGGTCGTGTGATTGGCAAAATCGAAAATTGCGGAGGGGTTTATGGCATATCCCATATAACGGGTCTCGAAATGGAGGTGCGGACCAGTACTGCGGCCGGTGCTTCCTCCAAGCGCGATCGGCTGTCCTGCCCTGACCACCTGATCGGGCTTCACAAGTGCTTTGTTGAGGTGTCCGTATACTGTCTCCAGTCCGTTGGGGTGACGCAGAATCACATAATTGCCGTAGCCTCTGGCTTCATAGTTGGTGAGACGTACCTTTCCGTCGAAGGCGGCATAGATCGTATCGTTGGATCGGATTGCGAGGTCGATGCCTTTGTGCATTCTGCCGAACTTGGCGCGATATCCGTAATTGGATGTCACCTTGCCGGGAACCGGCATGCAATAGCCGGTCACATCAATTACCTTTGTATCGGGTACATCCGATTCCTTGAACGGATTCACACGCTTGCTGTTCCAGCCCTCGGTGTAGATGTCAGGTTCAGGCTCTAAATCCTCGATAAGGTCGATAAACGTATTCTTCTCGACAAGCTTGATCTGGTCACGGTTCTTGGCCTGATTGGCGAGAAGTTGCTCATGTGCTTTTGAATGAGGTGACTTTGATGTTATTTTCTGTGCCGACGCTCCCGCCGCACATAACATTGCGACAAGTACAGCGCCAAATATGTTCCTTATTCTGAAATTCATTTTTTATGACATTGCAGGCGAAACATCAGTTTTCGCCGTCTCCGTATAAATAACAGTAGTTGACAGGTGTATAATCGAAAATCTCTCCTTCGCGGAAGAACCGCGCAAGCTCTATCCTGGCGTTCTCAACAGAGTCGCTGGCATGGATGATGTTGAGCTGACCGCTCATGCAGAAGTCTCCGCGCAGTGTGCCGGGAGCAGCCTTGCGACCGTTGGTGACACCGGTCATCTCGCGGAACACGCTTACCACATCCACTCCCTTCAGACACATCACTATTACAGGAGAGGCAGTCATCGATTCGACTATCGACGGGAAGAAAGGCTTGTCTACAAGATGAGCGTAGTGCTCGCGAAGTATAGCCTCGTCAAGCTGCATCATCTTCATTCCACAGATTATCAATCCTCTCTTCTCAATTCTTCCTATCACCTCCCCTATGAGATTGCGCTCGATGCAGGAAGGCTTCAATATTACCAATGTCTGCTCCATCTGTCTTTAAACATTTTTTAAGTTTTCTATCCTGTCGTTGCTCAAAGTTAATTATTTGAACACTCTCACGCAACCTTTTCCAGGATATTTTTTCATAATTTTCCTTTCAATTCCTTACTTCCATTCTTTAACTCTACATTATAGTGCATTTTATACCATTATTATGCTTCACAACATATTTCCCGATCACAATGCACATTCTCACAAATGTGTGCAATTTTTCAAATTCAAATCTGTTAATTTTTGTTAACCCACTTCTACATATCCCATTTTCACCACATTGACACTCCCCTCCGACTCAGGAAACATAAAGCCGGCATGAACAAATATAGATTTGAATTTGTAACTTCTTTAAAACATGCCGTGCTCTTCCTTTCCAAAGCCGGCCAAGGCATACTGTTCCATTACACTCAGGCTAATATTATTTATGATTCCACTTCTTATTTCTTCACTGCTCGCAGTTCCGGCGGAAATTATAAATCAAGTAAACGCCACAACAGCCGAAAGCAGTTATGCAATCGCCCGCCTGATCATGAGTTTCGTCAACTGGACACTTGACATGATCGGCCAGGAAAGCAATCCCACCTTATATATATGGCTATACGCCATATCAGTGTTCGGATTCGCATTCCTTGTCGGTTATGCCATAAAATGGATTGTGGTATGGACTATCGGCATGATTACTCCGCATTTGAAATCCACTATCTATGCGCAACTTGCAGAGAAGCACCTGTTCTCAAGGATATGCAATATAATACCGCCGCTGATTTTTCTGATTCTTATCCAGTTCACTCTATACGCTCACGCTTCTGTGGCATACTGGCTCTCGAAATTCTGCTGGATCTACATTGTAATCATCATTGCGATGTCACTCACACGTCTCACCGACGTGATCTGGGCGCGCATAGACGAACGGGCAAACAAACGGAAGCTTCCGCTAAACGGACTCGTCCAGCTTCTTAAACTGATAATATGGATTTTTGCCACTGTAATTATCAGCGCGGTGATGCTCAACAAGTCTCCGGGCGCCCTCCTCGCCGGAATCGGTGTCTTTGCATCGGTTCTCATGCTGATTTTCAAGGACAGCATCCTCGGAGTGGTAGCAGGAGTCCAGCTTTCCGAGAATGATTCGCTGCATGTGGGCGACTGGATCAGCATACCCGGTTCCGAAGCCAACGGCACAGTGACCGAAGTATCGCTCACCGCCGTAAAGATTCTGAACTGGGACAAAACCACTTCTACTGTCGCCCCATATAATCTCATAACAAACGGCTTCAAGAACTACAGAAGCATGCAGGAATCCAACACCCGACGCATCCAGCGCAGTTACATGATCGATGCGGACAGCGTGGTGGAGACAACTCCTGAAATGCTCGAGGAATTAAGCAGAATTCCTCTGATGAAAGAATGGATTGCCCGGAAACTCGAGCAAAAGCACAACGGCAAGGAAGAGGACGTGAAGAACAGCGCCGGACTCGCAGACGGAACTATCGACACAAACCTCGGAATGTTCCGTGCATACGTGATGATGTACCTCACCTCCAACAAATACATCGACAGGACCAGCGATTGTTTCGTCACCACACTCGCACAGCAGGGCGGCGGCATCCCGCTTCAGGTGTACTGCTTTACGAACACAAGCTCATGGATTCCTTACGAAGGAATCCAGGCTCTCGTGTTCGAACATCTCGCCGTGATGTTATATCGCTTCCACCTCTATACATTTGAGAATCCGTCGGGACACGACACCATAGTCGACGGCTACCTGAGCCCCGGCAAGAACCCGGCAAACGTGTTCGGTCTTCCCTATCCATTCTTCACCGACAGCGGCACACCTATGAATCCGGGCATTCCTCCCGCCGGCTCTGACTCTTCCCCAGACATCTCCTCCTCAAAACCTGGATAACCAGACCCTATTCGGCTGCGCCACATTAACTGCGATACCAATGAAAAATTTCCATTTTTCATTTTTAATAACTAAATTTGCAATGGCAAACAGCTAAAACAAAACTCATGAACAACGAAATCTTATACATCCTCCTACCGGATTACGCCGCGCATGAAGCGGTGTATCTTTCTCAGGCGATCAGCTCCGGTGAGTTTGCGCTGAAGGAAAAACCGAAATACATCAATAAGATTGTCGCTCCAACATTGGAGCCGATCAGGTCCATCAGCGGATTCAGGACGCTGCCTGATTATTCATTTGAGACTATGCCCGACGATTACTTCGCGATAGTACTGATCGGCGGATTCGGATGGGAAACGCCGATTGCCGATCAAGTCGTGCCGATTGTCCGGCAAGCCATTGAAAAAGGAAAGATTGTCGGTGCGATATGCAACGGGGCTTCCTTCATGGCAAAACACGGATTCCTCAATACCGTAAAACATACGGGCAACGGCCTGGAACAGCTCAAGGTATGGGGTGGTGACAATTATACCAATTACGACGGGTATGTCCACTCCCAAGCGGTCTGCGACAATAATATCGTGACGGCAAACGGCTCGGCAGCTCTTGAATTTGCCAAAGAAATGCTCCTGTTGATCGAAAATGATACGCCGGAACGCATTGAAATGTATTATCAGTTCAACAGGCAGGGGTTCTGCTCGCTTTTCGGCAATCAGCAAATGACTGAATGAATAAGGCCTGCCCTGAGATTATTATTGTTCGGTGGCGGTGATTCTCAATAGTATATAAAACACTTTTATTTACAAATAACAGTAACAGAAACATGAGTATGGACCATAAGGCGTTTTTGTTCGACACAAAGAAATTTCATGCCGAGATAGAACCTGTGATGAAAGACAGCATCAGGAATACTGAAGTGGCACACCGATATATTTGCGGGCATCTCGAAGAGTTGCTATCCCCTTACACGGGTGAGCCATTGGAGGAATGCTGGGAAGAGGAATTCGATGAGCTGACGCTTCAGGTCTATTTCGATATCCTGCTCACTGCCTGCTACGATGTGGAGGAGGATTGCGGTCTTGGCGAAATGTGGGATGCAGTGAATGAGGTTATCAAGAGTCTTGACGTGTTTGAAGAAGGAGAAGTCCCCGTTTTGGGCAGGAAAGTTGAAATCGACGATGTGACGGTCGATCCGGGGATGGAAGGTCTGGGAATTGTGGAAAGCAACGAAGTGGCCGATATGTTGACAACGCTTCAGGAAAACAGAGATAACGCGGAAAATGCCGAACCGGATGACCTGCTGTATGAAGCAGAACCGGATGAGTGGATGGAAGCCTATGACTCTCTTTGCAATCTCTATGAAGAGGCCAAGCAGCAGGAAAAAGGAATTCTTTTCACTTTCTGACAATAAAATACCCGGATAGAGAAAACGGCTGCTGCACGGTACTGAATCTTGCTTCCCTCAACAGGGTTTCTGCAATTTGCGTTTATGCGCTATGCCGGACCTGCCCCATGCGGATTTACCACTGGTCCGGTAGTGTGCCAAAAAAAATTTTGCAGCACCTCCATTCTCTCTATCCGGGAATATCATGTCCGACCGATTATTTCTCGATCAGTTCTGTTGTCCAGCCGAGGGCCTGAATCCTGAGGTCAAGTTCACGCAACTCAGCCGCGCTCCGGTCATAAATGTGACGAAAATCCTTTACATCCACTGTTCTTACGAATCTGATTTCATTTCGGTTGTAACGGTCCTCTCTTTCGGTTAGTACCTTAAGCGCCTCTCCCAAAGTCTTTACCTTCATTGACCTGACATCACGCAGGGCAAGCAGGGATGTGATTGTCTGCCCATCCACCTCTGTAAGCGTGTTTGTGAGGTTTATATGGTATATTAACGACCCGAGCTCTTCCAGTGTCCGGTCAAGCTCCTTGATCACACTGTCAGGACTTTCAGCGGGGACGTCGCCTTCCTGAACCTTTATACAGTCATTCAGACGCACTTTCAACTGAGAGACTTTCTCCATCAGTTGAGATCTTTTGCTCAATGCTTCTGCCAATTTCATAGTATATATTGCTTTTCAGGATTGTGATTATATGTCGTTATAACAACACAGCGGAAGAAAAAGATTTAACAGATATGGAATCCACTGGTCCCCTAAAATCCGCTGACCCATCATAACCATATATACCTCATTGATATAAAAAGAAAAAAGGACTATCTTCCGATAGTCCTTCAGTAGTCGATCCGGGACTCGAACCCGAGTCTCCACCGTGAGAGGGTGGCGTGCTAACCGCTACACTAATCGACCGGTTTTGCTTCCGGGATTCTGTCCTTCCTCAAGTTAAACCTTTCCGTTTGTAACCTTGATTCAAGCTCTCTGTTTCCCTTTTGCGTTGCAAAGTTACTGCTTTTTTTCGGGCTGTGCAAACTTTTTCGCCACTTTTTTTTGAAAAATTTATTTTCAATTTTATAATCAGTTGATTCTGAACGATAACCCGTCATACGCCGGAAACACATTTTCCGGCAGCCTTCGCTGAATATCGTAATGCCGGCCGGCCTCATGGCTGAAATGTGTGAGGTACGCACGCTTTGGTTTTACCTCCTCTACGAGTCGCAGAGCCTCGCTTATGGTGAAATGAGCGAAATGATCATTCTCGCGAAGCGCGTTTATGACAAGCACATCGAGATTCTCGAGTTTCTCCTTCTCCACATCCGATATGGTCTTGGCGTCCGTCACGTATGCGAACTCCCCTATCCGGTAGCCGAAAATCGGCAGTTTGCCATGATGTACCTCTATAGGGACAATCTTGAGACCATCAATGTAAAAGGGATTGTTGCCTATTATCTTCATGTCGAAATGGGGAACACCGGGATAAGGCTTCTCGCGGAAGCAGTAGTCGAGTCTTTTTCTCAGATGACTGTCTACATCCTGGCGAACATATAGAGCCAAAGGCCTCATCGCGCAGAAAGGACGTAGATCGTCGATTCCACCGACATGGTCGAAATGCTCATGCGTGATGAGCACCGCGTCAATATCCTCTATCTCACATGCAAGGGCCTGCTCCCTGAAGTCGGGAGACACATCTATCATAATGTTTAGTCCATGGGTGCGCACCAACACTGAGGCCCGGAGTCTCTTGTCTTTCCCGAACGGCGAAGTGCATACGCTGCAGCGGCATCCCACCTCCGGGACACCTTTTGAAGTGCCGGAACCCAACACTGTAACCGTCAGCGATGTGTCAATATAGTTTACTTCCGGCTGCAGGCTGACAAGAAACTTGTCGCGGACAGCCTTGCGGACAGCTTCGGCAAGCCTTGCCACATCGCCGGATGAGGCGCTGCCATTGTTGGCTATCACGAGCGGCTGCCGATCGTAAACAACAGCTCCCCCCTCACGGTGTCCTTTCATTCCGGCATGGTCTATAAGCCATGCCGCTGAGAGTTTTACATTATCACCATCCACTCTGTGACAAGGCACCGATTCGCCGGATACCCGTTCAATCTCGCGGTGAAGTCCCGTCGACACAACCGGATTCTTGAAAAAACTTCCGGCACTTCCAATGGAATCCGGATCCGGAAGTTTGGTGTTGCGTATCCTGATGACCTCCTCGGCCAGTTCTGATGTCGAAGGCGCATGTCCGAGCCGATCCGCAAGGTCACGCAAGGAGCCATATTCGAGATGTCGTGCCGTTGTTCCGGGACGCAACCGGTAAGATACGCGCAATACTATGAATCGCCCTTTAAGTTCATGCTTGAATATGCTGTCGCGGTATCCGAAACGGCATTCAGCATTGGTGAACCGGCGCGTTGTGCGGTTTACAGTATCAAAGCATTCCACCGCATGGATCAGATCGGAGGCCTCGACACCGTATGCCCCGACATTCTGAATTGCCGAAGCACCCACTTCACCCGGAATACCGGAGAGGTTCTCGACTCCCTCGAGACCGTTCTCCAGACACCACGCAACAAAATCGGTCCACTTCTCACCAGCTCCGGCTATTGCATACACCGTGTCCTTATCCTTGTCATAACGGGTTATCCCCTTTATCCGGGAATGCAGGACGAGGCCGTCGAAATCATTACAGAAGAGCAGATTGCTTCCGCCTCCGATGTGAAGGACCTCGTTGCCGATAAATTCATCGGTACGCGAGATTTTCAGCAGCTCCTTCTCTGAAGAATATTCTGCGAAATATCTTGCCTTTACCGGAATCCCGAACGTGGTGAATCCGGTGATATCCTTGTTTTTCTCAATCGTTATACCATTCATAACGTGATGTGTCTCTATTCTTATGCTCTATAATCAGTTTCTGAAATCCACCAATTTCCCATCCTGAAAACGGAGGAATGTCCCGTTCTCGTACCTCCATATATCAAGTGTGGAGTTCCAGTCGTGGCCTGAATCAACGTCATCCGGATTCCCGAGCGACAGCCGGCATTCCTCCTTGGTCATTCCCTCCCTGACTTTGCCGGCACAAATCATTTCCCACACGGCATCATCCATATCGGGGTGACCGAGACGCGGGTCGGACAGAGAAAACAAGTTTCCGAACCATCTGCTTGCCCCGGAACCCGCCTGACTTCCCTCGCTCCTCACACTCATCCACATTCCGGCATCCATTCCGTCCGAATCAGTGAACGACACCCGGAGCGGGAACACTTTATTACCCGGTGTCACACCGGTTATGGTCACAGGAACGAATTTCACACCCCTCATAAGGTTGTCGGCGGCGTCATACCACAGGCTGGACATTGTCCACACCTTTTTTCCGGAAAGAAGCCGCGCGGCCTTGTCCACCAGATCCAGATCTATCAGCATCGGGATGTCGGAGGCTGATACCTCCCTGCGTGAGTCGGCGACACTTCTGCCGGTTGTATAGTATAATGTCTTGCCCTCTCCTGAGAAAAGAATCGAGGCCTCCTCAGCTCCGGCCGGCGTCCGGCGGGGTTCCACCTTAATATATGTGATGACCTTCCCTTTCAGATTATCGAAAGAACCGTCGGCCGGTCTCAGCACCACCGACGCCTTTTCATCTATGACAAGAAACCGTTTCCCCGGCTGCCAGTCCGATAAAAGATCCGACTTCATGCCGGCCACAAAAACCTGCTCGGGCGTGGGCATAAGTTCGCGTCGCTCGGTTTTAGTCATCCGGATGGTCTTTGTCCCCTCAATACCGGTGCTGCACCCGACAAGCAGCAAAACCACAGCCAACAAGAGAATCTTACGGAAGTATATAGATGTGAATGAATTCATATCATTATTATAAGAATGGCTTATAATCCACATTATCTTCAACTTATGCCCTGCAATGCTGACTGCGGGCAAAAGTCGCGGAAAGAATGTGCCTACAAAATTAGCGAAAAAAATCAGGAAAAGTTGGTAAAATCAAAAATAATATATAACTTTGCACTCGCAAAAGCGAAACACTTGCGGCTTGACAGCGGCAAGGCATCAAGACGGCGGGATAGCTCAGTCGGTTAGAGCGTCGGATTCATAACCCGGAGGTCCCGAGTTCAATTCTCGGTCCCGCTACAAAGGCTGCGATGATTATACATCGCAGCCACTTATTTTTTACAACACATATCCCGTTTTTACACCCATAGACGCGATAATGGCATCAGTATACGACATATTGCTTGAATTGCCTATGTTCAAGGGCATAGGACGCGAGCACCTCCCAGCATTGCTTGCGAAGACGCATCTCGATTTCAAGACAGTGAGTCCATGTTCTTCCCTGGGCACAGCCGGAGAAGATTGCTCCACGGTCAGATGTGTGCTCTCCGGACGCTTCGAAAAAATCACAAAATGCATCGACGGAAGACTCATCGTGCGCGAGAAATTTACCGCTCCGGCGACAATCGGACTCGAGAATCTCTTCGGACTCGACACGACGCTCAGATCCGACTTTCGGTCTCTGACTGAATGCAGCATGATGGAATTCCCGAAAATGCAGTTGGTATCGTTGCTTACAGGCAATGAGATATGCCTCATCAACATGCTGAACTATCTTTCGGCAGCGGCACAACGTCCATCAGCGGCATGGCGGACAAAACCGACGTCAGATCTGATCGGGAATCTGCAATGTCTGCTCGCGGCCGTCGGCGCATCAGGCCGAGGCTCATTATTCCTCGAATCGACCTCTTGCCCGGTTGCGGAACTGCTGTGCGAAGACATTGACATCAGCCTCCGGCAAGAACAGGACCTTTTATCCATGCGACTGATTGAAAAGGAAGATGCCAGGAAGTGGAAGATTACAGGCACTCTCAAGGATATCGCCGATTTCTTTTCAACAAACCGGCCTTCCGAATAATGCCGGATAAATAATTTTCGCCTTATAATTGAATTTTCCGTTAAAAATTAGTTATCTTTGAAGTCCGGTACATGAAAAACTATAAAATAGATTTATATAATGAAATCAAAAGCAAGTATTAAATTCCTTCTTGCCGGAATGAACTTCATGGAATTCGCCGTATGGGGCGCCTATCTGATTTCGATGGGCATGTTCCTCGGCAATCACGGCCTTGGAGAGTACGTATTCTGGTTCTACACCGTTCAGGGACTCGTCTCCATCTTCATGCCCGCCCTTGTCGGCATTGTAGCCGACCGCTGGATACCGGCGCAACTCACATTGAGTCTGTGCCATCTCATAGCCAGCGCGTTCATGATAGCCACAGGCTACTCGGCTTACACACAACTCGCTGCCGGAGGAGCGCTGGAGTTCGGACCGATATTCACGCTGTACACCATTTCAGTGGCATTCTTCATGCCAACTATCGGACTGAGCAATTCGGTGGCCTTCAACGGTCTTGAAAGAAACGGACTCAGCACCATCGATGACTTCCCCCCTATCCGCACATGCGGCACGATAGGATTTATATGCGCCGAACTGTTAGTGAACTTCGTGGCCATAGGTGGAGAGGCGATACAGTACAGCTACACTCAATTCTACACATCCGGCATTCTGAGCCTCGTGCTCGCGCTGTACGCAGTGACCCTGCCGAAATGTCCGGTCAACAAAGGTTCGGGCAAGAGTCTGTCGGATGCACTCGGCCTCAAGGCATTCGCTCTGTTCAAGCATAAAGATATGGCTATATTTTTCATATTCAGTATGCTGCTCGGCGTATCCCTGCAGATCACCAACAGTTACGGTTCCTCCTTCATCAACCATTTCGCTGTCGTTCCGGGATTCGCAGGAGGATGGTGGGCCGAGAACCCCACATTCCTCATCTCCATCTCGCAATGCGCCGAAGCTCTCTGTATACTTGCCATTCCCTTCTGTCTCAAGAAATTCGGAATCAAGGGAGTGATGCTCACCGCCATGTTCGCATGGGTTCTCCGCTTCGGCTTTTTCGGTATCGGCAACACAAACGCCGGGGGCATCACCTTCCTCATCCTCTCCTGCATAGTATACGGCGTGGCGTTCGATTTCTTCAATGTTTCGGGAGGTCTTTATGTTGACGCCCGCACCGATCCGGCCCAACGCAGTTCGGCACAGGGACTCTTCATGCTGATGACCAACGGTATCGGAGCATCTATAGGAACCTTCATCGCCGGCACCTGTGTGGTCAACAAGCTTGTCTATGCTCCCGGACTTGACGCCAGCCGACAGCTTGCCGGCTGGCGCGAATCATGGTTTATATTCGCCGCATACGCCATGGCAGTGGCAATTCTGTTTGCCTTGATATTCAAGGAGAGCAGGAAAGACCGCGAAGAGACAATCGCGGAGGAGGAAGCAAGAATTGCGGATGTCACAGAGCCTGGCGGCCACACAGATGTCGGATAATCCATCAATACCTTACGATGACAAGATTTTATGCCCCCGACATCAAGCAGACTCTCACTCTTCCGGAAGGAGAATCGGGCCATTGCTGCCGTGTACTCCGTCTGAGCGAGGGAGATGATGTGGAAGCGGTTGACGGAAAGGGTACACTGCACCGCTGCCGGATTATCGACGCCCACCCCAGACGCACCGGCATTGAGATAATTGAAAGTATCGTCGAGCCGCGACACTGGAATCCCCGCATCACACTCGCTCTCGCACCCACAAAGAACATGGACCGCATGGAATGGCTTGTTGAAAAGGCTGTTGAAATCGGCGTGGACCGGATAGTATTCCTCGACTGCGAACACAGTGAACGTCGCGTGGTAAAACCGGAACGGATCGAAAGAATTATGGTTTCCGCCATGAAGCAGAGCCTTAAATCGCGGATGCCGGAACTGACCGGGATGATGCCGTTTGCCGACTATGTCAAGGAAGCGGATGGCGGATTGCGGTTCATGGGTTACTGCGACAGGAACTTTCCCCGCAAAGAATTCGACAAGGAATATGACGGCGTATCGGATGTCTCGCTTCTTATCGGTCCGGAGGGAGATTTCTCTCCGACAGAAGTAGCCGCCGTTGTAGAGGCCGGCTTCATTCCTGTCACATTCGGCAACACGCGACTGCGTACTGAAACGGCTGCACTCTATGCGTTGTGTGCGACACACTCCGCCATCAACAGGCTGCACCAATAAAAAATCTCTCATTTATGAAAAAAATATCGGAATATATCAGATCAAGTGCTTCGGGCAACTACTTTTTGCTTGCAGGTCCCTGCGTGATCGAGGGTGAAGAGATGGCACTCGACATCGCCGGAACTCTTCTTGAGGAGACCTCCCGCCTCGACATACCCTATATCTTCAAAGGGAGCTACCGGAAGGCGAACCGGAGCCGGCTTGACTCTTTCACAGGAATCGGCGACGAAAAGGCGCTGAAAATCCTTCGCAAAGTACGGGAGACATTCCACATACCGGTAGTCACCGACGTACATACGGCGCAGGAGGCTGTCATGGCTGCCGAATATGTGGACGTTCTCCAGATCCCGGCATTCCTGTGTCGCCAGACAGACCTCCTTGTGGCGGCTGCCGGGACCGGAAGGTTTGTCAATATCAAGAAAGGACAGTTTTTATCACCGGAATCAATGGCTTTCGCGTGCGCCAAGGTTTTGGGTTCGGGAAACAGCGAATACGCCGTGACCGAACGTGGCACATTTTTCGGATACGGAGACCTCGTGGTAGACATGCGGAGCATTCCGGTAATGAGATCAGCGTGCGAATGTCCGGTGATAATGGACATAACCCATTCGCTCCAGCAACCGAACAGTGCGAATGGCGTCACCGGAGGACGCCCGGAACTGATTTCCACCATCGCACGCTCAGCCATCGCTGCCGGAGCGGACGGTATATTCATGGAGACGCACCGCAATCCGGCCGAGGCGAAGAGCGACGGAGCGAACATGCTGCCGCTCAGCGAGGCCCGGGCATTGCTTGAACAACTCACGAAACTGCGAATGGCCGTCAACATACTGTGACAGGAAGCATCTGCCCGACGTACCCGACGTACATAGCAGATATATAAACAAAAAAATCCGACAGTGCTCACTGTCGGATTTTTTTGTCGGCGGAATCTGTTACTCCGCAACCTCGGCTGCGGGAGCTTCCTCCGTTGCTGCCTGCTCTGCCTCGAGTGCCTCCTTGGCTGCTGCCTCTTCGGCCGCCAGCTTCTCGGCTCTCTTCTTGGCTACAGCCTCACCCTTGAGACGGTTCTTCTCAACCTCGGCATTGAAACGCGCCTGAGCCTCTTCGGCCTCCTTCGCGTCGAGTTTTGCCTTGGCTGCATCAGCCGCCTTGGTTCGGTCAGCTTTCCATGCGCTGAAGCGGCGTTCCGCTTCCGCTGCATCGAACGCGCCCTTCTTCACACCGCCGTTGAGATGCTTCATCATCATGACTCCCTCTTTAGAGAGAATGGAGCGGACTGTGTCGGTGGGCTCTGCGCCTGTCTCTACCCAATACAAAGCACGGTCGAAGTCTAAACTTATTGTAGCAGGATTAGTGTTCGGATTATAAGAACCTATCCTTTCAATAAATCTACCATCACGTGGTGCCCTGCTATCGGCGACTACAATAGGATAAAAAGCGTAGCGCTTGCGGCCATGACGCTGTAATCTAATTTTGGTTGCCATAAACTTGCCGGTTTATTGAATTGGTTAATAAAATAGTTGTCCGGAATTTGTGTCTCCACGCATTCCGGCTGCAAAGTTAACTCTAAATTCGTGAATAAACAAAGTTTATAGGAAGTTTTTTCACTCTTTTTTAGTAATTTTGCGGTGTAATTGGAATTTTGAACTCATTCTATGTCTGAAAATATGCTGTTGTCCCGTCTGGAGGGACTTGACTCGCGGTTTGAGGAGGTGGCTACCCTGATAACCGACCCGGCCGTGATTGCCGACCAGCCGCGCTATGTGCGCCTCACCAAGGAGTATCATGACCTTGAGGAGATTCTTAAGGTCAAGAAGAGATATGAGAACACTCTCCGTAGCCTTGAGGAGTCGAAGGAGATTCTCGCCGCCGAGAGCGACGAGGAGATGCGCGCCCTCGCCCGCGAGGAAATCGACGCCTGCTCGCAGCTCATTCCGGAACTTGAGGAACAGATCAAGCTGCTGCTCATCCCCGCAGACCCGGACGACTCGAAAAACGCCGTGCTTGAGATCCGCGGAGGCACCGGAGGCGACGAGGCAGCCCTCTTCGCCGGCGACCTCTTCCGCATGTATCAGAAATATGCCGAGCGCAAGGGCTGGCAGCTCGCCGTGTCGTCGATGTCGGAGGGTGCTGCGGGCGGCTACAAGGAAATAGTGTGCACGCTGACCGGTGACGGAGTCTACGGCACCATGAAATATGAGAGCGGCGTACACCGTGTGCAGCGCGTGCCGGCCACCGAGACCCAGGGACGCGTTCATACTTCGGCCGCGACCGTGGCTGTGCTTCCGGAGGCCGAGGAATTTGACGTCGAGATCCATGAGGGTGAGATAAAATGGGATACTTTCCGTTCAGGAGGTGCCGGAGGACAGAACGTGAACAAGGTGGAGTCGGGCGTACGCCTGCGCTACAACTGGAAAAATCCTGTCACCGGGCAGGTCGAGGAGATACTGATAGAGTGTACAGAGACCCGCGACCAGCCGAAGAACAAGGAACGCGCCCTCTCGCGCCTGCGCACGTTCATATATGACAAGGAGCACCAGAAGTATCTCGACGACATAGCATCGCGCCGCAAGACCATGGTCAGCACCGGCGACCGCTCGGCGAAGATACGCACCTACAACTATCCGCAGGGACGCATCACCGACCACCGGATAAACTATACCGTCTACAACCTCGCCGCTTTCATGGACGGCGACATACAGGAGTGCATAGACCGTCTGATCGTGGCCGAGAACACCGAGAAACTGAAAGAGGCGGAACTGTGACGCGCCGCGCGATACGGAACAGCACGTAATATCACAAAGTTACGGCCATTTAAACCGTTACGCCCGGACATTTGTTATTAAGTCATGAAGAGATAAAACTCTCCATGACTTATATTTTACCCTGAATTTTAATTTAAATACTTGTCACTATGAAAACACTGTCCATCCTCTGTTATATCATCGGCTCCGGCCTGCTTATCGCCTCATGCTTCACTACAGGCATAACACTCACATGGATTCTTGGCGGAGTCGCCGTGGTCTGCCTCGTTTTGGGTTGCGTATTCCAGTTCTACACCCACAACCGCAAGGCCGTACACCACTACCACTGATTTCAGTTCACGCCCCGAACAGGCTGTCGGCGCGGCGGAGCGTGTCAGGCTTACCGATATCGATGAGGTTGAGACTGTCGAGTCCAATCTCACCGATATTGTTTTTTCCGGAGGCTGAGGCGGCGAGCAGGTAATCCATCACGGGGAACTTCGCGCTCCCCACCTGTCGCGAATATTCGGCCAACGTCGGGATGACGCGTGGCTCAACTATATATATGCCGCTGAAAGCGCGTTCCTCCATCTGCGGCGCGGGCGTGAACCCGGCCGGGCGGTATTCTCCGGTCGAAAGGTTATACCAGCCGCGAAGATTGTGGTCTGCATCAAACAACAGCTTGCGCGATGACTCTCGCGGACTTGTCACAAGTGATATGTCACGCCCCGAAGCAACGTGCTCATCCATTATCGCACGCATAGGCGCGTCGCTGAGTATATCCACATTATGCACGAGGAAAGGCCGTTCGTCGCGGCAAAGCATCGGGGCGGCTTTGAGCAACGCGCCTCCGGTGTCGAGCAGTGCGGCGCTTTCGTCACTGATGCCGATAGTCACTCCAAAATCATGCCGCGCGAGAAAGTCCTTTATCTGGTCGGCGAAGTGATGCACGTTGACCGTGATCTCGTCGAAGCCTTCTTCGCGCAGACGGCATATTACGCGTTGCAACATCGGTATGCCGCCGACGGGCACAAGTGCCTTGGGATGCTCCAAGGTCCAGGGTTTGAGACGCGTGCCGAGGCCGGCCGCAAGGATGAATGCCTTCATTTTTAGGTTTTAGATATTAGGTTTTAGGTTTTAGGCTTTAGATATTAGGGCTTCTTGGATGTTTTGTTCTCGGTGGATGAGTTCGACTGTGGCAGCGGGGAAGCGGGCGGCGAGGGCGTGGGCCACGGCTTCGGCACAGTAGACGGAGCGGTGACGGCCTCCGGTGCATCCGAAACCAATCTGCAGTGACGAGAATCCGCGCTTGATGTAGCGGTCAACTGTCGGCGATACCATCTCCGTCGCCCTCTGCGCGAACAGATCGGCCTCTCCCCTCTCGCGCAGAAAGTCAATCACGGGCTTGTCGCGGCCGGTCAATGGCTTGTACTCATCGTAGCGGCCGGGATTGTGCATGCCACGGCAGTCAAACATGAAGCCACCTCCGTTACCGGTCAGGTCTTCGGGATAACCACGCTTATAGGAGAAGCTGAACACCTTGACGCGCAGGCCACTACCCTCTTCCGGCTTGAAACGCGGGTCTTCAACCAACTGACGGCAGACATGTTCAATTTCCGGGTATGGGTCCGTCACTCCATCGGCAACCAGCTCACTCAGATTGCGCAACGCGCCGGGAATGCTCTCCACGAAATGAGCGCGTTTCTGTACGAGACCACGGAAGCCGTAGGCCCCGAGCACCTGAAGAGTACGGAACAGAGCCATCCGCTTTCCATACTGCAATATCAAAGCTGCAAAATCTTTGCCGAGACCCCGCGCACCCACAAACTCCCCGGTGTACAGGCGCAGCATATCCTCGCGGAACTCCGCAGTGAATCCGGCCTTGGCCTGCCATAGGAAAGAGACAGCGTCGTAGACACATGGCCCGCGGCGACCTCCCTGAAAATCTATGAAGACCGGATCAGGGGCGAGCATGACATTGCGGCTCTGGCAGTCGCGCATCATGAACCCCATCAACTCCTCCGGCATCTCGCAGAGCGATTCAGCCATGGCCTCGAAGTCATCCTCAAGACGCTCCTCGTCAAAGAGAGCCGAGGTGTTCTTCAGAAACTCATACTTGAAATAATTCAGGTCCCACATGACCTGACGGCGCGAGAAAGGTTTGTAGGCCACCACCCCGCTCCATGCATCTCCGGGCACCGTCTGCATCTTGACCAGTCCGCGCATGGTAGCGGCGACAAGTCCGCCGATGCCGGGCGATGACAGCTCCTTGAACAGTGAACAGTCTCCAAGGTCCTGCTGAATATAACAGGAATAGTCGTCCGAATGGGAATAAACCTCCGGCACCGCAACGCCGTGCTCACGGAACACTCCGGAGAGACCGACGAACGCACGAGCATCGTCGCGGTTGTCGGCCAGCACGCCGACCACGGTACGGCCATCCGCAAAAGAGAATCGGAAATATCTTCTGTCGCCACCCCCGCCTGCAAGAGCCTCCATTGCAACAGGTTCTGCACCGAACGTCGCCGCGCACAACCCGCGGAGGCTGTCAATATCACTTGTCATCACAGAATCAAAATATCTAAAATATCTAAAATTGTGGTAAATAAACATACGCACAAGCACATGACAGCCCGTGCGGATGTTGATATGAGTGAGAGAAACATTTGAAATGCGACTGCAAAATTATCGAAAAAAAGCATATAAACCGCACGTACGCGAGATAAATCCAATTATTTTTTGTAATTTTGCAGTTGCTGCCCGTGGCTATGCCGCGACATGCCCCGGGCCACACGCATAAAACAGGAAAACAAAACCCTAAATATAGACTTAAGCAATGGCTAAAATCGAAAACTACAATTTCAAGGACAAGAAAGCCATCGTACGAGTGGACTTCAACGTGCCCCTCGACGAGAACGGCAACATCACAGACGACACACGAATCCGCGGCGCGCTCCCCACTCTCAAGAAGATTCTTGCAGACGGCGGCAGCCTTATCCTCATGTCGCACATGGGCAAACCCAAAGGCAAGGTCAACGAGAAGCTCAGCCTTCTCCAGATCCGCGACGCTGTAGCCAAGGCACTCGGAACAGAAGTGAAGTTCGCTCCCGACTGCGCAAAGGCAGCCGAGGCGGCAGCCGAGCTCAAGCCCGGTGAAGTTCTTCTGCTTGAGAACCTCCGCTTCTACCCCGAAGAGGAAGGTAAGCCCGTAGGCATCGACAAGAACGACCCCGCATACGAAGAGGCAAAGAAGGCCATGAAAGAGAGCCAGAAAGAATTTGCCAAGACACTCGCAAGCTACGCCGACGTTTACGTGAACGACGCATTCGGCACCGCACACCGCCGTCACGCATCGACAGCAGTCATCGCCGACTACTTCGACAAGCAGGACAAGATGCTCGGCTACCTCATGGAGAAAGAGGTAAAGGCCGTTGACAATATCCTCAAAGACATCAACCGTCCCTTCACCGCAATCATGGGCGGCTCGAAGGTATCGACAAAGATCGGTATCATCGAGAACCTCATGGACAAGGTAGACAACCTGATTCTCTGCGGCGGCATGACCTTCACATTCGCAAAGGCACGCGGCGGCAAGATCGGCGACTCTATCGTAGAGAACGACAAGCTCGACCTCGCCCTCCACATCATCGAGCTCGCCAAGCAGAAAGGCGTGAACCTCGTGCTCGGCACAGACTGCGTGGCCGGCGACAAATTCTCTAACGACGCCAACCAGCAGGTATGCTCCGTAATGGAGATTCCCGACGGCTGGGAGGGCATGGATGCCGGTCCCGACTCTGTAATCGCATTCCGCAACGCAATCCTTCCCGCCAAGACCATCCTCTGGAACGGTCCCGCCGGAGTGTTTGAGTTCGACAACTTCGCCAAGGGTTCGAAGGCAATCGCCGAAGCCATCGTAGAGGCAACAAAGAACGGCGCCTTCTCGCTCGTGGGCGGCGGCGACTCAGTGGCCTGCGTAAACAAATTCGGCATGGCCGATGCCGTAAGCTACGTATCGACCGGTGGCGGCGCGCTTCTCGAAGCCATCGAGGGCAAGGTGCTCCCCGGCGTGGCAGCAGTGGCCGAGTGATACAATAGCACAACATAAAGTACAATCGACAGGCGTGGCCGTTCAGGTCACGCCTGTTTTGCGAGGCAGCAAAAATATGTTATAAAACATGTTTTTAGCTACAGATTTAGTCAATAAAACCAAAAACGCAGGTTCAGCACTTAATTTTTTAAAAAGGTCTATTGATTTTTTTGAAAAATATTGTAACTTTGCAACTGATAATGGCGGAGTCCCTTTACTACATGGGGAAAAGAAGCCGCCGGACGTAACCGTGACAGACATCATGAATGCTCAGATTCATAATCGAGGACTGAGGAACGCGTCAACCCAAAATCGAAGGCGGAGCCGAGTGGCCGAGCCGGACTAACCAAGATAGAAATAACCATAAATCAAACAAACTAACAAATAACCAACAAAACCAACAAACAAAATCAGTAAGATTATGGAATCTCAGAAACCAATGGCTCCCAAGCCTGCGGCTACCGCAGCCGCCAAGATCAAAAAAGAGGAAAAGATCAGCAACATCCGCGGCATCAAGAACGCGTTCATCGTGATTCTCTGCTGCTGTGCAGCCGCAGTGTGCATCTTCCTTTTCGGTATGGGTTACGGCGGTAACTTCGAAGGTGGTACAACCGACGGACATCCCCTCAACCTTGCAGGTACAGTTTACAAAGGCGGTTTCATCGTGCCTATCCTGATGACTCTGCTTCTCACTGTAATCGTTCTCTCAATCGAGCGTTGGATCGCCCTCAGCTCTGCAACCGGCAAAGGCAACACCACCAAGTTTGTCGCTGACATCAAGGCAGACCTCGCAGCCAACAACATCGACGCAGCCATGAAGCGTTGCAAGGACCAGAAGGGTTCAGTAGCATCTGTTGTTTACAACACACTCGTACGCTACAAAGAGATGGATGCCAACACAACTCTCAGCAAGGAGCAGAAGCTCACTACCCTCCGCAACGAGGTAGAAGAGGCTACAGCACTTGAGATGCCGGCTCTCTCGCAGAACCTTCCCATCGTGGCAACACTCACCACACTCGGTACACTCGTCGGACTTCTCGGTACTGTGATGGGTATGATCAAGTCATTCCAGGCCCTCGCATCATCAGGTTCACCTGACTCAACCGAGCTGTCAACCGGTATCTCCGAGGCACTTGTGAACACCGCCTTCGGTATCGCAACCGGTGCATTCGCTGTAATCTCCTACAACTTCTTCACCAACAAGATCGACAACCTCTCGTACGCTATCGACGAAATCGGTTTCTCCATCGTGGCAACTTTCGCAGCTACCCACAAGTAATCGGAGACTAAGAACAACATTCCAACCAACCGATAAAAGTTAATAGCAACTATGGGAAGAGTAAAGATAGCAAAGAAGAGCACATTCATCGACATGACCGCGATGAGTGATGTGACCGTGCTTCTGCTTACCTTCTTCATGTTGACCTCAACCTTCCTTTCAAAGGAACCGGCCACAGTGATCACTCCCCCCTCTGTATCGACAGAGAAGGTTCAGGAGACCAACGTGGTGCAGGTGCTTGTGAATCCCGAAGGCAAGGTCTGGCTCACGATGAACAACGACACCAGCGCCAACTGGAGTAACGAGAAGATGCGCGTTGCGCTTCTCGACAAAGTGAGCGAGATCTACAATGAGACGCATAAGAACAACCCTGTGAAGTTCACAGACCAGCAGAAGTACACATTCAGCAAACTCGGAAGCTTCGGTGTGCCTTTGGCGAAGATGGGCGAATATCTCGACCTTATCGACCAGCCCGAAGGACAGACGAAGATGGACAAATGGCTTGAAGGCGACGGCGACCCCAACCATCCTACCGGAATTCCTATCAGCTGGAACCAGAACGAGGCCCAGCCCAACGAGTTCCAGATGTGGATGAAGGCTATGCGCCAGAGCAGCAACGAGAACCTGACATCGGCCATCAAGGACGGTACGGGCGTTGCGATCAAGGCAGACCAGAACACATCGTTTGACGTAGTCCACCTCGTGATGGACAACCTTCAGACGATCCACATGAATAAATTTACGTTATTGACGGCTCTGAAAGGGGCAGAAGAATAAAAGGAAATGGCAGAAGTTCAACAGAATGATGGTGGCAAAGGTAAGAAAGGCCACCAGAAAAAGATGCAGATCCGCGTGGATTTCACGCCGATGGTCGACATGAACATGTTGCTTATCACCTTCTTCATGCTCTGTACGACAATGATCAAATCTCAGACGCTGACAATAGCACTTCCTTCGAACGAGAAAGTGGACAACGTCGAGAACATGTCGCAGGCATCGGAAGATGACGCGGTGACAATCATCCTCGACGCCAAGCGCAAAGTCGGATCGATGGATGTAGACACAGTCAACGGAAAGGTTGTTCCGGTTGTATATTACTACTTCGGTAAGCCCGGCGGTTCGGAAGGACTCGGTGACACACCCGAACAGATTGCAGCCCACAACAACATTCAGGAATCAGAATTCCTTGCTAACGACGAGAAGTCTGGAAAGGCCCGCGGTATCCGCGAGATTATCCAGCAGCGTAACAAGGATGTCCTCACCGAAATCAACAAGCTGAAGGAGAAATATGCCAACGGCGGTTTCGGTAGCCTCGAGACAAAAGAGGGTCGTGAGAAAGCTCAGGCCGCTTATGACGAGGCAGCGTCGAAAGTCAGAAAAGATGAAAATCTGAAGAAACCGGTCATCATCATCAAGTCCACTCCCCAGGCTTCGTTCGGAAGTCTCGTGTCGGTGCTCGACGAAATGCAGATCAACTCGATTTCAAAATATCAGATTGACAACATGACCAAGGCCGATTCGATTATGGTGATTGACTATCAGAACCGTCATCATAAGTAATGTTAGATTTATTAACCTTTAAAGCGACAGACAGAAATGGCTAAAAGAAATGTAGATCTGACATCGTCCGAATGGCGTGACCTGATATTTGCTGACAAGAACAAGGAATTCGGTGCATACCAGCTCCGTAAGGCGAGCGACAAACGTCACAACATGGCGTTCCTGTACATGCTTATCGGACTCGCGGTTGTGGTTATTCTGGTTATTGCCTACAGCAAATACACCGACTACCGCGACGAGCAGAAGGCTCTTGAGCTTCAGGAGCAGCGCGAGAAGATGATGGCAGCCGCCATCGAGCAGGTAGAGGAGGAAGCTCCCGAAGAGGAACCCGAAGAGCAGAAATTTGAACAACCCGAGATCGAGGTGCCCGAAGAGGTGCTTGCAACCGTGCAGGTAACCCAGATCGCCATCGTCGAGGCCGACAAGGTCAAGAACGAGGTGATGGACATGGAGACCCAGAAAGAGGACAACACCGCCCGTGGTGTCGTGACTCAGGAGGGTAGCGACGATGCCGACAAGTTCAAGGCTGTTCAGGAACAGGTGGTTGTAAAAGAGCCCGAACCCGAGGTTGTGAAACCGAAAGAGGAGGAAATCTTCGTTGCCGTAGAGCAGCAGGCAGAGTTCCCCGGTGGTCAGGCAGCTCTTATGAAATGGCTGAGCAACAACATCCGTTATCCGGAATCTGCACAGCAGAATGACATCCAGGGTCGTGTGATTGTCAAGTTCGTCGTCGAGAAAGACGGTTCAATCGGACAGGCAACCATCGCCAAGGGTGTTGACAAGGACCTTGACCGCGAGGCAATCCGCGTGGTTAAGAAGATGCCGAAATGGCAGCCGGGTAAGAACAACGGTGTCGCCGTGCGAAGCTACTTCACACTCCCTGTGACATTCAAACTCCAGAATCAATAATTGAGATTCCTATACTTCCAGAGAGGAGGGTCGCGACGGATCCTCCTTTCTTTTTTGGATATTTGAGCGAGAATTGTTAAATTTGCGTGTGAAAAAGTGTTTGAATCTCTGAACATGCGGAGAGATGGATTGTTAAATTATTAAAAGAACAAAACAAAATCTCCGGGTGGCAGGCGTCGGAAAGATGACGGCCCGACGGAAAACAAAAACACAAAATTATGGCAAGGTACGAAGATAACGGGCCCCAGGCCCCAAAAGGTGCGAGACTCGCATTCGGTATTCTGATGATATGCGTCTACATTGGTGTAGGACTGCTCTTCATCTTCAACGTGTTCAACATTGACAGCCACGCGCTGAGCTGCGTGATCGGCGGTCTGCTCTGCGCATACGGCGTATGGCGTGGCGTAAGGCTCTACAAAGGCTGGGGCTGATCCACCGCTCCGCTACCTTCCGAATCATGGAGACCGCGATGAGCGGGGAATACTGACAAAACAAGATACAAGATCATGAATAGAAACATATTCAAATACGCGATAATCGGACTCTCAGCTCTCGCATGGCTGGGAGCCGTTTCGTGTGGAGAGGTGAAACGTGGAGAGTATGCCAAGGGTAGCGCGACTCTTTTCTGCGACGACGGCTTCAAGAATATACTCGACGAGGAGATCGAGGTATTCGAGTTCTCCTATCCAGGCTCATCGATTCTGCCGTTCTACGTGAGCGAGCAGGAAGCGATAGACACTCTTCTCGCCGACGGCACCCAGGCTGTCATCGTGACCCGTGAACTCAGCCAGGAGCAGAAAGACTACATGAAGAGCAAATTCAAACGTGTGGTCCGCACACACTGCATAGCGGTCGATGCCGTGGCGCTCATCACCAACAAGGAGAACAACGTCTCATCGCTCTCCATGACCGAGATCGGCGACATACTCAACGGCAAGATAACCAAATGGAGCCAGCTCGCCGGCAACGACACGACATCAATCAAGCTCGTGTTTGACAACGCCGGAAGCTCGACCGTGAGCTACATGCGCGACAAATTCCTGCCCGAGGGAAAGAAAATCTCCGACAATCCCAACGCATTCGCACAGAAGAACAACGCCTCCGTGTTTGATGTGGTCAAGAAAGACCGCAACGCACTGGGCATAATCAGCGTGAGCTGGCTCGGCGACGACCTGAGCGCGGCCAAGTCAGTTCCTGTGGACCAGCGTTACGAGGACTACAAGAACGAGAACGACACAATCGCCACCAACCTCACCACCGAGGTGAATATTCTCAAGGTCAGCAACCCCACGGAAGAGAATGACTTCAACCCGATTGCATACAAACCGTACCAGGTTTATATCAATTCGGGAGAATATCCGTTATTCAGAAAGGTATATATGATTTCGACCGCATCGAAGAGCACCGTGCTCAACAGCTTCTACATGTTTGTGACCGGCTTCGCGGGCCAGAAAATCATATCAAAGACAGGTATCCTGCCCTACCACATGAATGCACGGGTTGTGGAACTTAAATAGACCGGAAAGTCACGGCCGGCGGATCCAGATTAAAACCGCGATTACCCGATAAACCAAAAGCGGCCGTGACAATCTAAAACAGAAACGGAACTGACCGTAGAGACATCAGGAATAAACGTAAAAAAAGATATAGAACATGAAATTTAAAGGAATTCTCACACTCTGTCTGGCCGGCGCGTCGCTCGGCGCATTCGCCCAGTCGCACGTCGAAGGGGAGGAATACTACAAGGCCGACCAGCTCGACAATGCAAAAGACCTTCTTCTGCGCAGTCTCAACAATCCTCAGACCGACAAGGCCGTGAGCGACTACTATCTTGGACTCATCGCTGTGGAGGAGGGTAAGAATTCAGATGCCGCCAACTACTTCAACCAGGGTGTGGCAGCCAATCCCGAATACGCCTACAACTATGTGGGCCAAGGTCTTCTCAAGCTCATGTCGGGCGACACCAAGGGAGCCGAGGAGCTCTTCAAGACCGCCGACAAGAACTCCAAGAAAGATGCCTCGCTCCAGATTGCGATAGCACGCGCATACGACCGCGTTGATCCCATCCGCTACGAGAAGCAGATCGCAAAGCTCGTGGAGAAGGCACGCAAGTACAACCAGGAGAACGCCGACATCTACATCTTCGAGGGCGACCAGTTCAAGGAGCAGCTCAAGAACGCTGACCAGTCTACCGCCAACACCCTCGTGGGCAAGGCAGCCGGAATGTACGAGATGGCGTCAAACTACGACAACAAGGCTACAGCAGCCTATGTGAAGTATGCGAACCTCTTCACCATGGTCAACCCCGACTATGCCATCAAGATGCTCAACAACCTGCTCTCGGTGAACCCCAACTCGGCACTCGGACAGCGTGAGCTCGCCAACGCATACTACAACAAGGGTGACTTCGCCAACGCCGCAGCACAGTATGGCAAGTACGTGCAGAACCCCAGCCACTTCAAGAACGACGAGAGCCGCTACGCTTTCCTCCTCTTCTACGGCCAGGACTACAAGAAAGGTTACGACTACGCCTCGAAACTTCTCGCTGAGGATCCCAAGAACTTCATGGCTCAGCGTTTCCAGTTCATGAACGCCGCACAGCTCCCCGAGATGAAGGACCAGCTCCTCCCCCTCGCCGAGGCGCTTTACGCAGCCCACATGGCAGACCCCGCCAAGAACAAATTCGCTTCGATTGACTACACACTGATCGCCAACGAGCTTTCAGCAGCCAAACGTGCAGACGAGGCAATCGCGGTTCTTCAGGAAGGTATCAAGGAAATGCCCGATTTCGCCGACTTCAACAAGAGCCTCGCGTTCGCATATCTTGACCAGAACAACCTGAGCAAGACTGCCGACGAATATGAGGTTTACCTCTCGAAGATCGAGCCGGGTTACAACGATTTTGTACAGCAGGCTACATTTGACTTCTACGCCGGTGTTGAGAACAAGGCCGACGCGGCCAAGGCAGCGAAATATTTCGACGCAGCCAAGTCGTATGCCGACAAGGCCAAAGCCATCCTGCCCGACAACTACAAGCCCGTGAAGATCTACGGTGACATCGCCAAGCAGACCGCAGCCAACGAGGCAGCGGCAGAGAAGGCGGCCGTAGCTGACTATGAGGCTTCAGTCGCACTCCTTGAGGCAGCCCAGGATCCCTCACGCTACGCACGCGATGCGAAAGAGATGTACATGTACCTCGGTAACTACTACATCAACCAGAACAACGTTGCCAAGGCCAAGGAGAACTTCAGCAAGGTGCTCAACTTCGATCCCGACAACGCGGAGCTCCGCAAATACATCGACGGACTTAAATAAGCGGACGGTCCACGCCGTTTGACGCACGAAAAATTATCCCTCTGAGCGGACATAGCCACTCAGAGGGATATTTTTTTTCATGCGACGATGCGGGGAACAAAAAAGTGTAAGGATAGTGCGCTTTTCCTTTGGAAAGATTAACGATTTTTTATATTTTTGCAGAATAATCCCAAATGGATAGATAATGAGCAATATCATCAAGATAAAAAAGGGGCTTGACATACCCTTAGCGGGTGCCGCTTCGGAGTCTGTGACTACCGACAGCAGCACTGTGTTGTTCGGCATTGTTCCCGACGATTTTCCCGGCTACACATGGAAGGCCGCCGTCAAGGCCGGCGACATCGTCAAGGCCGGCGACGCGCTGCTTTATGCCAAGGAGGATGACCGTCTCTGTCTTACCTCTCCTGTGGCCGGAACAGTTGCGGAAATCAACCGTGGCGAACGCCGCAAGATTGAGTTCGTGTCAGTTCGCAAAGAGGGTGAGCAGACGCAGAAGGAATTCGGCAAGCCGACCGACAAAGCCTCGCGGATGGAAATGTTGCTCCGCTCGGGTCTTTTCGCCATGATGCGCCAGCGTCCGTTCGACATCGTGCCCTTCATCGGCACCGCACCCCGCGACATATTCGTGACGGCGTTTGACACCGCTCCCCTCGCACCCGAGATTCTCAACGCCGACATGATGGCCGACCTTGAGGCCGGACTCAAGACTCTCTCGGAATTCACCGCCGGCAAGGTCTACCTCTCAGTCAGAGCAGGCTCAGGCATCACGAGCAACGCCGCCGAGGTATATGAGTTCCAGGGTCCCCACCCGGCCGGAAACACCGGCACACAGATTGCGGCCATCGCCCCCGTCAACAAGGGTGAGACCGTATGGACTCTCGACGCTGCGACCGCAGCCCGTATCGGACGGTTCCTCTCTACCGGCAAGCTCGACTACAGCACTACGGTAGCACTCACAGGCGAGGACATGAAAAATCCCCATATGGTAAGAACCATGGTCGGAGCATCGCTCGGCACACTTCTTGACGGAGAGCTCGACCACACCGGCGGCAAGATCCGGGTGATATCTGGCAACGTGCTCACCGGTGTGCGCGTGGACTGGAAGCAGGGATTCCTGCGCTACCCCTACCGTCAGGTCACAGCCATCGACGAGGGCGACCAGACCGACGAGTTCATGGGCTGGGCATCGGTAGACCCGGGCAAATACAGCGTGAAGCGTTCGTTCCCCGCATTCCTGCGCGGACTCTCGAAACCGTTCCACTTCGACGCCCGCATCAAGGGTGGCCACCGCGCCATGATCATGAGCGGCGAATATGACAAGGTATTCCCGATGGACATCTACCCCGAATACCTCATCAAGGCCATCATGGCCAAAGACATAGAGCGCATGGAGCAGCTCGGCATCTACGAGGTGGCACCCGAGGACTTCGCCCTTCCCGAGTTTGTAGACACATCGAAAATCGAGTTGCAGAAGATAGTCCGAGACGGTCTCGACTACCTGCGCAAGGAGACACTCTGATACCCCCAGAAAGGGACAGAAAGGCTTATACAGTAATATAAACTACACAAGATAAAGTTGTGAAAGGATTAAAGAGAAACATTGACAAGATCAAGCCGCACTTCGAGAAGGGGGGGAAACTGAGCAAGTTCCACTCCGTGTTCGACGGCTTCTACACGTTCCTTTTCACACCCAACGAGACATCTCGTTCGGGAGTGCATATCCACGACGGCAACGACTCGAAGCGCACCATGATCATGGTGGTGCTCGCGCTCCTGCCCTGCTGTCTGTTCGGAATGTGGAACATCGGCCTTCAGCATTTCATGGCCATCGGCGACCCCGGACGTGAGTTTTTCAAGCTCTTCTTCTACGGGTTCTTCGCCGTGCTGCCGCAGATACTCACGGCCTACATAGTCGGACTCGGCATAGAGTTCATCGTGGCGCAGATCCGCGGCCACGAGATCCAGGAGGGATTCCTCGTGTCGGGTATCCTGATTCCGATGATATGCCCCGTCGACACACCCTGCTGGATGCTCGCGATTGCTGTAGCTTTCGCGGTGATATTCGCCAAGGAAGTATTCGGCGGCACAGGCTACAACTTCCTGAACGTCGCGCTCGTGACCCGCGCATTCCTCTTCTTCAGCTATCCCTCGAAGATGAGCGGCGACAACGTGTTCGTGCAGCTCGGTTCGCAGACCGCCGTCGACTCCTACTCCGGAGCGACACCCCTCGGTCAGCTCGCATCGTCGACCGACGGTGCCGTGCAGCTCACCAACGTGCTCGGCGACCCTCTGTCGATGACCGACATCTTCTTCGGTTTCTATCCCGGCTCATGGGGCGAGACCTCGACATTCTGCATACTTATCGGCGCGGCTATCCTGCTGATTTCCGGCATGGCCAACTGGCGCATCATGCTCTCCGGCCTTTTGGGCGGTTTCTTCATGGCTGTCGTGGCTCACAACTGGATGAGCCCGCTCTATCCCGTGTCGTATCTCCAGCCGCTTGAGCAGCTCTGCCTCGGAGGCTTCATGTTCGCCATAGTGTTCATGGCGACCGACCCCGTGACCGCCTGCCGCACCAACACCGGCAAGTACATCTACGGCGCGCTGATCGGAATAATCGCCATACTGATCCGCGTGTACAACACCGGTTATCCGGAGGGTGCGATGCTCTCGGTTCTTCTCATGAACTGCTTCGCGCCGCTGATTGACTATTGTGTAGTAAATTCCAACATACGCCGCCGTATGCGCCGCGTCACCGTAAAGAACTCTTAACGCCACAAGGAAATGAACCGACAGAGCAATACATACACAATCATCTACTCCATCATACTTGTGGTGGTGGTCGGAGTGCTTCTCTCAGTTGTCTACCAGGCCTTGCGTCCGCAGCAGCTTGAGAACATACAGAACGATACCAAACGCCAGATTCTTGCCGCAGCTCTCATCACACCGGAGCAGGGACAGAACGTGGCCGACCTGTATGCGGAGCATATCACAGAGTCGTATATCGTGAACTCCAAGGGAGAGAAAGTCGATGGCGGCACAGACCCGTTTGAAGTGAAGGTTGACCTTGAGACCAAGAAACCGGGCGACGAGCGTCTTCTCCCCGTGTTTGTCTGCAAGACCGATGCCGGCACAAAATACATAGTGCCCGTGTACGGAGCCGGCCTCTGGGGCCCGATCTGGGGCTACATCGCCATGGACAGCAACGGTGACACCATCTACGGTGCATACTTCGCTCACCAGGGCGAGACACCCGGACTCGGTGCCGAAATCGAGAAACCTGCGTTCAGCAGCCAGTTCGAGGGGAAAGACATCTTCAGCAGCACAGGCGACTTCCAGTCGGTCAAGGTCGTGAAGAACGGACAGGAACCCTCGGAAGGTGCATATGTCCACGCCATCAGCGGCGGCACAATCACCAGCCAGGGAGTGCAGAAGATGCTCAGCAACTCGCTTGAGCCATATTCGGCATTCTTCAAGGAACTTGCAGCCACAGCTGCGGCAAACTGACGAAGCCCCTACCCTATTAAAAACGAATACAAAACAATCAGCAACAAGATAAGGAAATGAATCTGAAGAAAACATTTCTGCCGCTGTTCAACCCGCTGTCGAAAGACAACCCGGTTATAGTGCAGGTGCTCGGTATCTGTTCGGCGCTTGCAGTGACAGCCAAGATGGAACCTGCTCTCGTCATGACAATCTCGGTGACGGCGGTACTGGCTCTGGCCAATGTCATAATATCACTGATGCGCAACACGATTCCTTCGTCAATCCGCATCATCGTCCAGCTCGTGGTCGTGGCCGCCCTCGTGGTGGTTGTTGACCAGGTGCTCAAGGCCTGGAACTACGAGGTGTCGAAAGCGCTGTCGGTGTTCATCGGTCTGATCATCACCAACTGTATCATCATGGGCCGTCTTGAGGCGTTCGCGCTCAACAACCGTCCCTGGCCGTCGTTCCTCGATGGTCTCGGCAACGGTCTCGGCTATGGCATAATACTCATCATCGTTTCGTTCTTCCGCGAGCTCTTCGGAAGCGGCACGCTGTTCGGCTGCCAGGTGTTCCCCCAGTGGTGGTACGACGCCGGCTACCAGAACAACGGCATGATGATTCTGCCGCCGATGGCCCTCATAGTAGTAGCATGTATCATCTGGGCGCACCGCTCGATTAACAAAGACCTGCAGGAATAATGGAAAATCTGAATCTATTCATACGGTCGATCTTCATCGACAACATGGTGTTCGCCTACTTCCTCGGCATGTGTTCCTTCCTGGCCGTGTCGAAGAATGTCAAGACAGCGTTCGGACTCGGCGTGGCCGTCACTTTCGTGCTACTCATCGCCCTCCCCGTGTGCTGGTGCATCAATGAGTATGTGCTGGTGCCCGGAGCGTTGAGCTGGCTCGGCGAGGAATATGCCGAGACAGACCTCTCGTTCCTCGGTCTGATCATGTTCATCGCCGTCATCGCGGCACTGGTGCAGATTCTCGAGATGGTAATCGAGAAATACAGCCCGGGCCTCTACAACTCGCTCGGTATCTTCCTGCCGCTGATAGCGGTGAACTGCGCGATACTCGGCGCGGTGCTCTTCATGCAGCAGCGTGAGTTTACCAACGCATGGACTGCAACAGTCTACGGCGTAGGTTCCGGCATCGGCTGGCTTCTTGCCATCACCTGCCTCGCCGCCATCCGCGAGCGTCTCAACGTGCAGGCGGTTCCGGCTCCTCTGCGTGGCATCGGCATAACGTTCATCATCACCGGACTCATGGGCATAGCCTTCATGAGCTTCCTCGGCATCAAACTCTAACCATCACAAAAGAAATAAAGATATGTCAATACTCAGCGAAATCTTATGGAACAATGTGGTGGTTGCCTCACTCATTTTCCTTGTGATTGTGCTCGTGCTGACCATCATCCTGCTGCTTGCCAAGTCATGGCTCGTGAACAGCGGCGAGGTGGCCATCTCGATCAATGAAGGCTCCAAGATGCTCCACGCCCCCGCCGGCAAGTCATTGCTGGCCACGCTCAACGACAACGGCGTGCATCTGTCGAGCGCGTGCGGCGGAAAGGGCAGCTGCGGTCAGTGCAAGCTCCAGGTCGTTTCGGGCGGCGGTGACATACTCCCCACCGAGGCCGTACACTTCACCCGCAAGCAGATCAAAGACCACTGGCGTCTCGGATGTCAGGTGAAAGTCAAGTCGGACATGGAGGTCAAGGTTGACCAGGCCGCCCTCGATGTCAAGGAGTGGGAATGCGAGGTTATCTCGAACAAGAATGTGGCGACGTTCATCAAGGAGTTCATCGTTCAGCTCCCCGCCGGAGAGCATATGAACTTCATACCCGGTTCATACGCGCAGATCCGCATCCCGAAATATGAGATGGACTACGACAAGGACATCGACAAGGCGCTCATCGGCGACGAGTATCTGCCCGCATGGGAGAAATTCGGTCTCTTCACCCTCAAGGCGAAGAACGACGAGGATACCGTCCGCGCATACTCCATGGCCAACTACCCCGAGGAGGGAGACCGCTTCATGCTGACCGTGCGTATCGCCACTCCCCCCTTCAAGCCGAAACCTCAGGTCGGATTCCAGAACGTGCCCGCCGGTATCGCTTCGAGCTACATCTTCTCGCTCAAGCCGGGCGACAAGGTGCTCATGAGCGGACCTTACGGAGACTTCCACCCCATCGTCGACTCCAAGGCCGAGATGATATGGGTGGGCGGTGGCGCCGGTATGGCACCGCTCCGCGCACAGATCATGTGGATGACCAAGACCCGCAACTGCCGCGACCGTGAGATGCACTACTTCTACGGAGCGCGCGCGCTCAACGAGGTGTTCTATCTGAACGACTTCCTCGAACTGGAGAAGGAGTTCCCCAACTTCCACTTCCACCTCGCGCTCGACCGTCCCGACCCCGCAGCCGATGCTGCCGGAGTGAAATACACCGCCGGATTCGTTCACGATGTCATGTTCAAGACATACCTCAAAGACCATGACGCGCCGGAGGACATCGAGTACTACATGTGCGGTCCCGGCCCGATGAGCAACGCCGTGAACAACATGCTCTACAACCTCGGTGTCGAGCCGGAGAGCATCCACTACGACAACTTCGGCGGATAACCGGAATGACACGGTGACAAACCGCCTGTACGGGCGGCTTGTCACCGCCACACATAAAACAAAACACAGACAACTACTTAAATCAAAACCAATATATCATGAAAAGAGACAACGAAATCTTTGACATCATTGACCGTGAGCATCTGCGCCAGCGTCGCGGCATCGAACTTATCGCCAGCGAGAACTTCGTGAGTGACGAGGTGATGCGCGCCATGGGCTCTTGCCTCACAAACAAATATGCCGAGGGATACCCGGCAAAGCGTTACTACGGCGGTTGCCAGGTTGTTGACGAGGCTGAGAACCTCGCCATCGAGCGTGCCAAGAAACTCTTCGGAGCAGAGTGGGCCAACGTGCAGCCCCACAGCGGCGCCCAGGCAAACATGGCAGTGTTCATGGCCTGCCTCCAGCCCGGCGACAAGTTCATGGGTATGGACCTCAGCCACGGCGGTCACCTCAGCCACGGTAGCCCGGTGAACTTCTCCGGTCTCATGTTCCAGCCGATCAGCTACACTGTAGACAAAGAGACAGGCCGGGTGAACTATGAGGAGATGGAAGAGAAGGCACGCGCAGAGCGTCCGAAGCTCATCATTGCCGGCGCGAGCGCATACAGCCGCGAGTGGGACTATGCACGCATCCGCAAGCTCGCCGACGAAATCGGTGCAATCTTCATGGTAGACATGGCACACCCCGCCGGTCTCATCGCAGCCGGTCTGCTTGAGAACCCCGTGAAGCATGCACACGTTGTTACAACCACAACCCACAAGACACTCCGCGGTCCCCGTGGCGGTCTTATCCTCATGGGCAAGGACTTCGACAACCCGTGGGGCAAGACAACTCCCAAGGGTGAGATCAAGAAGATGTCGGCACTGCTCGACTCTGCTGTATTCCCCGGTGTGCAGGGTGGTCCGCTCGAACATGTCATCGCTGCCAAGGCAGTGGCATTCGGCGAGGCTCTCCAGCCCGAGTGGAAAGAGTATGCCGTACAGGTGAAAAAGAACGCCACAGCACTCGCCGAGGCTCTCATCAAGCGCGGATACAAGATTATCTCCGACGGTACAGACAACCACTGTATGCTCGTGGACCTTCGTCCGAAGTTCCCCGACATGAGCGGTAAGAAAGCGGAGCGTGTGCTTGTAGAGGCCGACATCACCGCCAACAAGAACATGGTGCCCTACGACAGCCGCAGCCCGTTCCTGACCAGCGGTCTCCGCTTCGGAACAGCAGCCATCACAACCCGAGGCGCCAAAGAGGAGCTGATGGAGAAAATCGCCGACCTGATTGACCGCGTGCTGAGCAACGCCGACGACGAGGCGACCATCACCGCAGTAAGGCAGGAGGTCAACGAGATGATGAACGACTACCCGATGTTCGCATGGTAAACCAAAAGATTGACCCGACGCCCTGCGCCGGGTCAATCTTTTATTTCAGATTTTAGGTTTTAGGGGTTAGGCTTTAGGTTTTAGGTTTTAGGTTTTAGGTTTTAGGGTTTAGGGTTTAGGGTTTAGATTTTAGGGGGTATTTAGTTATGCAGAGATGATGGAACTGAAAGAAATAAAGAAACTGTTTGTGACAGGCATAGACACAGATGCCGGCAAGAGCTATGCCACCGGATGGCTGGCCAACCTCATAAATTCGGAGGGGGGCAATGCAATGACCATGAAATTTGTGCAGACCGGCAACGAGGACTTCAGCGAGGATATACAGGTACACCGCCGCATCATGGGCATAGAGCCGCAGCCGGTTGACCTGCTTCATATCACCGCGCCTGAGATATTCTCATATCCGTGCAGCCCGGAACTTGCCGCCCGCATAGACAAACGGGAAATCGATTTCAAGCTGATAGATGAAGCCGCCGATGAACTCGCACGTCAGTACGGCACGGTGCTCATAGAGGGAGCCGGCGGGCTGATGGTGCCGTTGAAGGGTGATTACCTCACGATAGACTACATACGCGAGCGCAAGCTCCCCGTGGTGCTTGTGACCAACGGAGCGCTCGGTTCGATAAGCCACACGCTGCTGGCACTCGATGCCATAAGCCATGCCGGAATAGAACTTTATGCCGTCATTTACAATTCATATTTCGACAAAGATAAAATAATTGCCGAGGATACACGTAATTATATTAGGCGTTGGCTCGAAACGCACTTCAAAGACACCCGCTTTCTTGAAATGGGTGCCATAAGACTCTGACCTCCCGCCACACGACAGGTATGCCATTACGGAGCGGGACAGGTGGGGGATGAATTGCCATGTGGAGCAAACCTGTTGTCAACCTCAATAGACAAAGACCAGGAGTCAGTCTTGTAAAAAAGACTCTTATATGAACAAAAACATAGACACACTCAACAACGATTGTGGCGCCAACGAATGCGGCTGCGGTAAGATATGGAAAACGTCTATCACCAAGGCTGAACTCGCCGAACTTCCGGCAGCCATCTATCAGGGGAAAATCACTGTAATCGACACAGCCGAAGCTGCAGTCGAGGCCACCCATGTCCTTGCCGAAGCCGGCGTGATCGGCTTCGATACAGAGACGCGTCCTTCGTTCCGCCGGGGTGAACATCATTCGGTGTCGCTGCTCCAGCTCTCCACTCTGACCGATACTTTTCTTTTCCGGCTCAACCATATCGGCTTTCCTCCCTGCGTTTCGGGCATACTCGAAGATGAGAATATCCTAAAGATCGGAGTCTCGATACATGACGACTTCCTGAACCTGCGCAAGAAATTCAAATTGGAGCCGCGCGGTTTCATAGACCTGCAGAGCTATGTCAAGGACTTCAACATAGCCGACAACAGTCTGTCGCGCATATACGGCATACTTTTCGACCAGCGTATATCGAAAGGACAGCGCCTGTCAAACTGGGAGGCTCCCGTACTGACAAGCCACCAGCAGGAGTATGCCGCCCTCGATGCCCTGGCATGTCTGCACATCTACCATCACCTCCGCGAGAAAGGATTTGATTTCAAACAGTCAAAATATTACAGAGAATTCGATGACCCCACAACCCAACAACCGCCTCAACAATCCGCGCAACCCGAGAAAAATACGTAAATCGGTATGGATGCCGGCTCTGCTGTTGGTCTATCTGTTCGGCATGACGGCATGGTTCGCACCGTCGCTGATAGCCAACGGCGAGATTGCACGCCTGATTATCGTTTTCCTCTCCGAGATATTCATCATCGTGCTGCTGCGGATATTCCTCGTAAAACGTGAACGTAATATGTAACGGAATATGTAGGGACATCGCTTAGCGATGTTTACCATGCAACCGACATGTGTCCCATTGAATATGTATAGGACATACGAACATCATAAAAGGCACGGCCGTCACGGTCGTGCCTTTTATAAGTTTCTACAGGTAAAAAATCTTAAGGTAAAAAAAGATTGTTTTGGTCACTGCAAAATTATTACATTTTGCTGTCACAGCCAAATAATATTGGGTTAAAATCATTAAAACTGTTGCAAAACATGTTTTCCGCGCCCTCCGCAAGCTGACAATGTGCTTTCAAGGCCCGTTTCAGCACATTCCGTATGTCATGCCTAACCGATTTTCTCAATCAGATGCCGCCACACGGACACACCGTCAGCATGAGGATAAGGCAAACGGGCTATCATCAGGACAAGAAGAAGAAAGAGCAACGCGGTGACAGTTGTCCCCCACCTCAGCCACCAGCCCGGTTTCTCCTCTATAAACGTGCGGGTGCGCTCCGTGCGGAGTTCTATCGCACCCTGCTGATCAGTATGTTTTTCTTTATCCTTTTCCATAATCCACTACTCGAATCCGTCCAATATTTAAATCAATCTGCTATTTAAATTTCCCGAAGCTCAACTGCCTAACTCCAGCTGATTCCTTACAAGATTATAATACATTCCACGGCTCGCCGTCAGCTCAGCATGGGTGCCGGTCTCAACTATTCTGCCCGCATCGAGAACTATAATATTGTCGGCATCTCGCACGGTCGAAAGACGATGGGCGACAATCACAACCGTCCGCCCCTTGTAGAATTCTGCCAAGTTGGCTACAATCTCCCGCTCATTCCTCGCGTCGAGCGAGTTTGTGGCCTCGTCGAGAAAGATTACCTCCGGGTTCTTGTAGACTGCACGGGCTATGAGCATACGCTGCTTCTGCCCCTGACTCAGACCTACACCGTCCGGGCCGATAACGGTGTTGTATTTCAACGGCAGTCCCATTATAAAGTCATGGATACATGCCGTGCGGGCGGCGAGTTCCAGTCTCTCGACATCGACCTCTCCATCTCCGACGGCGATGTTGCGCGCTATCGATTCCGAAAAAATGGCACCCTCCTGCATTACCGCGCCGCAACGGGCACGCCAGCCCTCAAGAGATATTTCACGCAGGGACTTCTCCCCTATCCTTATCTCACCCGCGCAAGGCTCGTAGAATCCGAGCATCAGCTTGACAAGAGTTGTCTTCCCGCTCCCCGAGGCACCGACGATAGCCGTGACTTTTCCCCGTGGAATCTCCAGTTCGATTCCGTCTACAGTATTGCGGAGAGCATGGCGGTCATAACGGAAAGATACGTTATCGAAGCGGATTGCACAGTCCGCTTCAGAACCATCCGATGGATTCCGCCTGTCATCAAGACGTATGGATTGAGAATCCGGTGATGTTTGGGAACCGTAATCCTCCTGCTCGTCGGGACGTTCATGAATCTCATTGATACGTTCGAGTGAAATCTTCACATCCTGTATAGAATAGATGAAGGCCATGATCTGCTCCACCGGACTGCCCAACTGTCCGGCCACGTATTGCACGGCCAGCATCGATCCGAGCGAGATGTTCCCGCGTATGACCGCAGCCGCAGCCACCACGGTTATAAGTATATTGACAGTCTCGCGGATGAAGATGCTGCCGGCCTCCTGCGTCTGCCTCAGCTTGAGCGACTTCATCTGCACATCGAACAGTTCAGCCTGCGTCTCCTCCCACTCGGCACGGCGACGGCCACCGCACCCTTGTAACTTAATCTCCGGCATAGTTGTGATGAACTGCCAGGTGCGGTTTGAAGACTGAGCCTGCACCTTGAAGGTCTCGTTATCGAGAGCGCGGCGTCGGCTGAGAAACGACAGTGTCCATGCGCCATAGATCAAACTACCGACGGCGAATATCGCGAAAATCATCGCATCGTAACATAACAGCACCACGCCGTAGACCATAAAGGAGATGACCGTAAACATGATGCCGAGCATCTGGTCGGTCAGGAACGACTGCACACGCGAGTGGTCGGACATGCGCTGCAGCAGGTCGCCCGACAGCTTCGTGTCGAAGAATCGCATGGGGAGCCGCAGCAGTTTGATGAAGAAGTCGGAAAGCAGCGTGATGTTAACGCGCATCGAGATATGGAGCAACAGCCGACGACGTATGAAGTCGGTCACGGCCCGCCCCATTACAATCATCAGCTGACCCAACAGAATGAGGCGGATAAAACCGAGGTCACTGTGCCGGATACCGGTATCGACAATCTCCTGCGTCATGAACGGCACGGCAAGCTGCAACAGACAGGCCAGCAGCAAACCGAGTATAATCTGCGCGAAATACTTACGGTACTGCCCCATATGCCGGAACAGGAAGCGGAACGAACGCTTCTCACCTATGCCGTCACTTCTTTTGACGGACTCAAAGTCTTTGCCCGGCTCGAAGAGAAGCGCGATTCCTTTCTTTTCACCTTCGGAAATGGTCGAGGCCCAATGCTTCTCAAATTCCTGCTGCGTGTATGCTATGCGTCCTTTTGCAGGGTCAGCCACATGCCACCTGCGGCGCGTCACTTTATACAGCACCGTGAAATGGTTCTGGTCCCAATGGAGCACACATGGCAGCGGGGCCTCACGGAGCTGGTCAGCAGTAACCAATCCGGCGGCAGTCCCGAAGCCGAGCTCACGCGCACCGTCGGCGATGCCCTTCAGCGACACTCCCTCGGTCGTGGGCGAGCAGACAGTCTCAAGAAACCCGAGACTGTACCGCCCCCCGAAATGCCGGCAGACCATCGCGAGGCAAGCCACCCCGCACTGCATCGAATCCTTCTGAAAGACAACCCCGAACCTGCCGAACATACATTATTATCGATCAACAAATATAGCACCCCTTATTCGAGGATGGCTGATTTCTTGGTGGCACTGTTGGTCACCTCGTCATTACGGTTCACTTTCTTGCCATAGGAGAATGTGTAGCTCAGAGTCAAGCTAAGTCCACGGTCAAAACCTGATGCCAGAATTGACTGGTCTGAACTGTAATGTGCAGATGAAAATTGAGCATGGGCATATGCCGGTCCAAACCAGTTATTAAAAGAAAGATTCGCCTTAAACTCCCCTAAGGCGTAAGTGGCGTTCAAGCCATATGTCTGAGGCCTTCTTTTCAGATATCCTTGCGTATTGAAAATGCGTTTCTCGCGCGACGCATAATAGAGAGTGAAAGAAAAGTTGCGCACAAAATAAGATGCTTGCGCCACGCCATATAAAATCGTCTCATTCATCGGGTGAACACCTGTATATATTTCCCGATTTACCTTACCGTATGCTGTCAATGCCAAGGAATTGTTAAAAAGTCTGAGCGACGCACTCAACAGTCCGGAAAGCTGATGCTCTTTGTGGTCATCACTGAAAGTTCTGACCACACCATTATACCCCGGTTTAATATCATAAGTATATACAAATATATTGTTATATTTGGTATATCCCAGAGAAGCCATCATACTGAAATTATTGGTAGGAATAAAAGAATATGAAGCATTCAACATCGGGCCATATATGTTCTTAAGGTCCGGATTACCCTGTATCCATAGAAGTTCATTATCCTGAACAATAGCATTGTTGGCGGTAAATGCCTGAGGTGAACTGTTAGCCCACCAGGCATCCACACTCGCAATATTCTTGGAATTAATCTGATATTGGAGCTGAATACCCAGTCTCGGATTCCATTCATGCATTATATCAACACCATTGAGGCGGCTGAACACATAAGATGCTCCGACTCTTGAATACAGACTTAAACCGAAACCCCAATAATGCATGTATTCAAGAAACAACATTGATTCAGACGAGGTGAGTTTCTGGGTTTCATTGAATGTTCCGGAATATTCAGTCCGGTAGAAAGTTGCGTAACTGCTCGCCATTGCACGCAAGGTGTTATTATGACCAAGATTTTTTGCATAAAACATCGTAAGAGCCGGATAATAAGTCCTTTCCTTATTGCCGTTTATAATTGACGGAAGGTCACCGAGTCTATAATCCGAGTTCTGATTATTGCCGGAATGAGAGAATGTCCAATCGACATTTAACGTATTCCCTTTAGGCAAAACAAACTGGTAATATCCATTCAGCGCAAACGAGATTGATTGCGAACGGTCAATATCGATGGCTTCTGTCGAGGGAAACAGATTATCAGAAAACCGCACCGCCATATTGCTGCGTGCTTCAGGAGCCGCACTGCGTGAGAATGAAGCCGAGTGTCTTATGAAGGAGGTATTGTTGGCCCAATCCGCCCTCAGCGATACCTGCTGTCTATTTCTCTTTGAATAATAGTCATCGGTAGAAGAAGTCCGGTTTACTTCATCATAACGTGTGCCGTTGTACAAGAAATCGCGATAAACCTCACAAATATTATTGCTATATTTCTTGTCCCATCCGCCCGATGCCGATGCCGATGCGTCGAACGTCCACTGCTTGTAGTTGAACTTCTCATACACCGCACCTGAGACGCTTTCTGTATTCAGCACGGATCCGGACGCAGTGAGTTTTGTATAACCGCCCCATTCATATTTCCGCATTATGAAATTGACCACATGCAGTTCGCCATTAAATCTTGGATCCTGAGGATAATCAAGAACTTCGACACGTAGAATGTCCTCGGGGCGCAGTCCTTGAAGTTCTTCAGATGAGGTGGGTTTATAATCTATGAACAGGCTTGTACCGTTACCGGCAGCCGTCTTGATGGTCTTGTCAATCGGTGACACACTGAGCTGTGGAATCTGCATGTTGAAGAGCAGACTGAATGCATCCATGGCAGATTTCTTTACCTTATTGCCCGGAATATATTCCACTCCATCTTTTACAACTCTCTGGGTGCGTCCTTCGACAACAACCTCATCCAGTTCATAGCTTGAACCGAGGGTGTCGGGAACTTCCTGGGCACGCGCAACCGTAAACATTGACAATGTCAGGACAACTGCAAGAAAAGTGTACAGTTTTTTCATAAGCAAATAAAATTTAAAACATTTATAAAGTATTAACAGAATTTAAGGCAAAATATTGTCGGGATATTGAATCCCGACAATATTTTTTAACCCGTACACTGAGTATTCTCTCCACAGTATATGTGCAACGCACATTGTACCGATTTCTTTTCTTCTATGCATCCGTCTCCGCATTTGGCACCGTTGCAATAGACATTGATAGCTATCCCTCTTGCGCCACCTGCCCCACCGTGGATTTCGAGACATTTGATAATACACCACCCCTGCGTCACGCAACTCCTCAATCCGTTCAGGATTAAGCAGTGTGCCATTGGTTGTGATGGCGGAGGAGAACGTTTTCCCAATCTTGTTACAGAGATTTTGAGAAAATCGGGTCAATTCAAGAACTTTGTCATATTCCATAAGCGGCTCTCCACCAAACCATGACAGATGAAAATCCTTGACGGAATCGTCAGAGACTTTTCTTTCGATAAGTTTCTTGACACGGGCGAACGTCTCATCAGACATATACAAGTCCTCATGATTCTGAATGCAATACCAGCATCGCAAATTACACTGATATGTAGGAAGAACCATCAGAAAATATTGCTCGGGACATCTGAGAGCATGATATTTCTTCTTTACCATATCAATCTCGTCGGTCTCATCGTCAAGAATAAAACCCTGAACCTTCATTTTTTCGATGAACGCCTGAAATTCCGACTCGTTATCATCCGGATTGGCGAGGATTGTCTGATAGGCATCTTTATGGTCATTTGAGACCATAAAGAAAGCTTGGGTAATTCCGTTGAAGAAGACATGTTTCTCTCCAAATGGAACGATGTAATTATACTTACTTGGCTTCATGGCTTAGCGCATTTTGTATCCATTACAAGGAAAAAGTTGCTTCGAACACGCTCCCTGTATTGGCGGTACAAGTAATCGAATAGTTACCACCCGGCATGGTTGCGTCGATGACAGGGTACTCCTGAGTCACCTCATCATAGATTACGATACCGGCAGCAGAGTTCTCGATAAGAATCTGCATCGACTCGATGGCTGGACTCATGGTAAAGGTACACGTACCCGCATACGGGTCATAGGTCATATAGACCGTTTCTTTGGCAGGAGCCTTCGGACGCGAAGCCGGTACTGATGGCTTTAAAACGACATCCAAATTATTACCCACAGTGCCGTCTGCTATTGCAAGGCTTGAAGTAGCCAGCATTAAACAGAAAGCGGTTTTTATTCTTTTATAATTCATAGCTAAAATGAATTTGATTTCGGTTGCAAAATTAGGGCGGCATTTTAAATTTTACATTATTCGGCCAGAAAATTATTTCGCCAATAAAGCACAAACTTCAGATTATAAGCAAGATACACACGAGAAATATTTTTAAATATTTCTCGTGTGTATCTTGCTATAAATCAGGAATTTATCCCAATAAAACAGAAATAGTAATGCTATCTAACTGTTAATAGGCAACTTACGACATATACATACTGAATTTTTCGGCATCAACAGCATTTGAACTCTTGATTTTCTTTTTCAGTTTTGATTTTCGGACACAAATTGTGTTGTAATTTACATCGAAAATAACACTCATTGATGTAGTGGACATCCCCAAAACCGAGAATATGTACAGCTTGATTTCTGCCTCCGTAAGATTCGGTAGCTGCTCTCTGACACGCTTAAGCAGATTGTCTGCATGGATATTTATTGTGGTTTCAAGGCGAGAGATAACTTTGACATCTTCTTTCAAGCTCGACAAGATTGACATGACCTGCCTATATATCCTGGTCTTTTCATCTGTCTTGGCCTTGTTGGCACAATAGGCCATACATAAGGAATCTAAAATATCAAATTTCTCTCCCAACAACTTCCTCACACTATCCTGCAAATGAATCTGAATTTGTTCACTTGATTCAAGTGCACTCTTCAATGATTGCATATTTGAGGCGATGGTTTGTCTTTCCTTCTCCTGATTGTCTATTTTACTTTTGGCTGTTTCAAGCTCACCATTGGCTAATTCCATTCTATTTTTAATAACGGAAAGATCGTTTTGCTGATGTGAGAGGATAGATTCCATGACAGACATCTGATTGTTCCTTTGTGTGAGTTCAGACTTAAGATTCTGTGCCACCAGCATATCCCCGTTCATTTTTCTTCTCAGCTTGTTTATTCGAATCTGATAAACCAATATACATACAATAATCAATATAGTTGATATGATTATTATAAAGATTGACCGTTCCTTAATTTTTTTATTATTTTCGGACGCAATCCGTTCCTCTACTCTGTAATAATGGTCAATTACTGAATTAAAGTCTCTTCTCCAAACCTTACTAATAACTTCACCTTGATAATTTAATCCCTCAATTGATTTTTCATAAGCAGCTTTGTAATCACCATCATATACCATAATTTTCTCAATCAAGCTATTACTACCGTTATAAAAATCTGTTATATCAGCTTGTTTCGATAATGAAGAATCAAGAATCTGCTTTGCTCCTTTATAATCTCCAACAGCAAGAAGACATTCTCCGAGAAAACTATAATCACGTGGTGTCATAGCAGAAATGTCTGCCTTCATAATTTCATTAAAAGTTTTTATTGCCTTATATGGCTGATCCATTTGCATTTCGCACTGTCCGCGTAGACGTGCAACATATATCAACAAGGATGAATCATTCCTATTGGAGGCACTCTTTCCACATGAGTCCAATAGGTTGACAACTTCATTATAGTTTTTCAGACATATCTGCATTCTGGCCTCATCATATAAGCTGTAGTCGAAATATATCTTATACGGCGTTTTTTCAAATTCCTTACTTGCCAACCGATAGTATCTCAAAGCACTTGATATGTCGTGGAGCTGATCGAAACAATCCGCTATCGACCGATAGCCTAAAGCCTTCTTATAACTATCATCTGATTTACCGGAGAACTTCTCTGCCATCAGGAAATCTATGATTGCCTCATTGTAATCACCATTAGAGAAATCCACTATGCCGGCGAGGTATCGGGCGCGCGATTTGTCGGCGGGTTCGCCGTGCAGCTCGTAGTAGGATACGGAGATGCCGATTATAGAGTCCGTGAGGAGGGGATTGATGGAATCGGGAAGTGTGATTCCATCGGATTTGTAGGCGGCTTCGGTGAGAAGCATGTTGTAGCGGGCCTCGTTGGCGCCGCGCCTGTGCTGGTTGAGGGGCATAGCCAACAGGAGTTTCAATGCCGAGTCGGGTTGGTCATTAATCAGTGAATCAACCAGGTCCATGCGATGACGACCCTCGCGCGCGGCGCACGAGGGAAGAAGAGCGAGCAGGACCAGAGCCAACATGATTGTCAGGAGGTTCTTCATAGCCTAAGAAATCATTCAAATCTTTATGATACGCGCATGATTATGTTCACACCCCCAAAATTAATACATTACTCCCGAATATGCAAATCCTGCATTTTAGGTTTTAGATGTTAGATGTTAGAGTTTGGGTATATGATATTGCAAAATGAGTCAGGGACGCACATATGTGCATCCCTGACTAAAATCGAAGATGGAAGTTATTTAAGAATTGCCGTTCCGACGCCGCCTCCCTGTTGCAGCTCGTTATACTGATTCACTTTCTTACCATAAGAGAAGGTGTAGGTCAGAGTAAGGGCTATATTGCGTGAGAAATCCCTATGCCAGATCTCGGACATTTCGCTGAAACGGGGAGAGCTGAACCGTCTGGACACAAATCTGTCTTTGTTGAACCAGTTCATAAACTGGAGTGAAGCTTTGAAATCTCCGAAAGCGACATTTGCACTAAGACCGTAAACGCTTGGTAGCGATAGCAGACATCCATTATCCCAGGCTGTGAGATATTTAGAGGGAGATTCGTAGAATAGTGAAGCAGAGAAGTTATTATGTAAGTATTGTACTGTACCGTTGGCGACCAGATAGTTTACTGCCTGCGAATCGCATCCTGTAAGAACCACTCTCGTGGCTTTACCGTTTACCTGGAATATCAACGAGTTATTCAGTGTCTTGAGGGTCGCTGACAGCACTGCAAAATATGTATGATAGGTTCCGCTGTTGATCGAACGGCGTATGAGACCGTCAATGCCCGGCAGGGTGTAATATTCATATGCCTGCTTGTCAGGATTACCCTCATACTCTACTGTGGCCGACAGTGAAAAGATATTGACCGGTATGTAGGTGTACGATGCAGAGGCATTAATGTAGATGGTGTTCTTCAGAAACGGGTTTCCCTGAAGCCAAAGCAGCTCATTTCTCTGCACCAGTGCATCATTAGCTGTTGAAGGCTGCGGATGCGAATTACCCCACCAACCCTCGATGCTTGCGGAATGCTTGTCGTTGATCTGATACTGGAGCTGCGCCCCCAGACGGGGATTCCATTGCTCAAGGGTATTCACACCATTCACGCGACCCACCACATATGAGGCACCCACCCTTGTGTACAGCGAGAGACCCATCTGCCAGTTCTGCATGTACTCGAGAAAAAGCATGTTTTCTGAGGAAAGCAGTTCCTGCCGACCATCGTATGAACCAGCATACTCAGTATTGTATATTGAATTGTATGTCATAAGGGCTGTCCGGAAGGTGTTACCGTGGCCGAACTGTTTCGAATAGGTCAGCGTCGCAGTGGGAGAATAGACTTTCTCACGGTTGTTATTTATGATGGGAGTTTTGTCTTCAATGGAGTAGTTGGATTTACTTAATGTGGAACCATATGAGAAAGACCAGCTTGCCATTATGCTGTTTCCTTTCGGAAGCATGAACTGATAGTAACCTTGGATTGAGGGATAAATTGACTGATTGCTGCCGAGGGTACGGCTTGTTGTGCTGTCAATTATTCCTTCGGAAAAAGAGACAGTGGATTTGTTGTCCTCCACCGGTTTTCCGGATCGTCCGAATGAAATGGAATGTTGGATATAGGAATTCTGAGACTGATAGCTCGCCCTGACCGAGGCCCACTGGGAGTTAGTACGACTGTTGTAATCGTGACTTCCGAAGGTGTGGCGCGTAATTTCGTCATAGTGTTTCCCCATGTAATCTATATCACGGAAGACCTGGGTATTGGTACTCGGATTGCGTCCCAGGTAAGTCCACTCACCGCTGCCGTTTGCGTCGAAAGTCCATTTGTCATATACAAACTTTGAATAGACGCTCCCGTTTATCCTGTCTAATGCCAGCGTTCTTCCCGCTGCCGTCAGTTTAGTGTATCCTCCCCATTCATAATGCTGCATGATGAAGTTGACTACATGAGGGGCGCTCTGGAAACGTGGGTCTTCAGGATAGTTGAGCACCTCGACACGCACCACGTCCTCAGGTCTCAGACCCGATATGTCCTGATCTGTCGCGGGAACAAAGTCGATGAACATGGCGACATCCTTGCCCGAGATTGTCTTTACTGTCGTGGAACCGGGGGTGACGTTGAGTTGGGGAATCTGCATCTGAAGCAGAAGGTTGGTGGCATCGATAGATGTCTTTTTCGTTTTCTTGTCGGGTATGTATTCCACACCATATTTTACAACCCTTTGTGTACGACCTTCCACGACCACCTCTTCCAGCTCATAACTTGAACCGAGTGTGTCGGGAACTTCCTGGGCACGCGCAACCGTAAACATTGACAATGTTAGGACAACTGCGACAAAAGTGTACAGTTTTTTCATAAGCAAATAAGATTTAAAACATTTATAAAGTATTAACAGAATTTAAGGCAAAATATTGTCGGGACATTAGATGGTAAATAACATCTTTAAATAAACGGGGATTTATGTTACCACCAGATGGCTTAACAGCACCGTCACAGTTTTGTGAGCAGGAGCTTTATTGCTCCATCAAGAGAATCAGGGTCTGACCGTACCACATCATAAACAAAATCCGCATCAATCTGAAAATAGCCATGGGCGATGTATATGTTGGTCAAATGAAATAGATAGCGTCTTTTTCTATTTGTGAGATGAACAGGGGACGAAGATTGCTGTGACGACGTATGAGGTCAACTGAAGTATCGAGCAGTTCCTGAAGATAAACTTTGAGACCCAATACTTTCATTGCCGTAGATGACATTTCAACACATAAATCAATATCGCTGCCGGGTTTGTTATCTCCCCGCGCCATGGAACCGAACAGACACATCGAAGTCACGCCATACTTTTCCTTTATGTATGGTGCCGCTTCTGTTAGTTTTTCAAGACATTCAGCTCTTGTACACATAGCATTGGGTGTTGGTTGTAGGTGTGGAGGGTGAGGCGGGTGCCGTCCCAGCGGGCGTAGGAGTGGCGGGCTATCCATTCGCCGAGGACTATGAGGGTGGCGTTGTCGCCGAGGTCCACGCGCTCGAAGAGGTGGAGGTGGCCGTAGATGTAGTAGTCTACGTCGGGATGCTCGGCATGGTAGTCGCGGCTGAAGGTCAAAATGTTCTGCATCATGCGCTCGGCATCCTCACGCGACGGGCCCTCGACCTTGCGTGAATGGCGGCTCCAGTTGTAGGCGAACGGCACAGTCCAGCGCGGGTGTATGGCCGAGAACATTTTCTGACATGTCTTGTTGCGGAAGAGCTTGCGCAACAACTTGAACGATGGCTTCAGACGGCCTATGCCGTCACCATGTGTCATCAGGAACTTATGGCCATCAATCTCCTCGACCGCGTAGCCGTCAACGACCTCAACGCCAAGCTCGGAGGGGAGGTAGTCGTAAATCCAGATGTCGTGGTTGCCGATAAACCAGACTATGCGTATGCCACGGTCGGCAAGCTCGGCGAGCTTGCCGAAGAAGCGCACGAAGCCACGCGGCACGACATAGCGGTATTCGTACCAGTAATCGAGTATGTCGCCCAACAGAAAGATTGCGTCGGCTTCCTCCTTGATTGAATCGAGAAAGTCGACGACACGTTTCTCCGCCGCGCGCGAGTCCGGGAAATAGGGTGCGCCGAGGTGGAGGTCACTTAGAAAATATGCTATCACAGAAATCCGAGTTCAAGTTTGGCTTCTTCCGACATCATGTCCTGGTTCCATTCCGGCTCGAAGACGAGGCGGAGGTCCACCTTCTCAGGTCCCTTGACGCTCATGAGCTTCTGGCGGACGTCCTCAAGGATGAAGTCGGCCGCCGGACATGAGGGGGCGGTGAGTGTCATATCGACGTGGAGCGTCTTGTCGTCGGGGGTATAATCAATCTTGTAGACCAGACCGAGGTCATAGATATTGACGGGAATCTCCGGATCGAAGACCGTCTTGAGCATCTCGACGGTCTTCTCGATTATTGCCAGTTCCTCACCGCTCTGCGCGGCGGGTGTCTTGTCGTTTGCTTCTTCCATGATTCAACGATTCAAAAGTTTCAGAAAAGGACCGCGAAGTCAATCACCCAACCTTCGAGACGGGCGGTGAAGTCGTCAAGCTTATGGGTGCCGACATCGTAGGTCACGTCCCATATATAACCACCGGAGAGCTGGAATCGTTTATAGATCTCGACTCCTGCACCCACTCCTAGGCCGACCGAGCCTGCGGTGCGCTTTACGGCGGCACAGTCAGTGTTGGCCACATTGAAATTGAACTGCGGACCGGCGTAGGCGAACGGGGCGAGGTAGTTCTCGAAACCATCCATGCGGGTCCACTTGAACCGTAGGTTAACAGGAATCTGGATGGTGTGCATACGGAGATCGGTTGTGCCGATACCGTCGGACGACCAGATGTACTGCTCGCCGAAGGCCACACGTCCACCACGGTTCACATATTTCAGGCCGAAGTCGATTCCGAAACCGATTCCGGGAATCATCAGCTCGCACTGCACACCGGCATTGAAACCGGGGAGAGTGGTTGACTTGACAAGCTGCTGCTCCCAGTAATAGTACATGAAATTGGCACCGACCGTCGGACCCCAACGGAATTTGGCCGAGGCTCCGAAAGCCACGGCCAAAACCATGAGGGTTACTAATAATTTCTTCATAGACTATGTATTAGAACATCCACGCAGCTGTGATTGTCCAGTAGTTGTTCTTGACCTTGATGTCTTTGGACACGCCGACACCTGCATAATCCGCCACTGTCACCTCAGCGAGTTTGTTCATACCCCAAGTGTAACCGGCTCCGATCTGAAGATGCTTTATAAGCTCAAGACCGATACCGAGATCCCAGCCCCACTGTGTCTCTTTCGTGCCGAAATAGCTGTTCTCGCCGCTGAGCTTGAAAGCCACGCTCGGACCCGTGTAGATGTAAGGCGCGATGATTGACTGGATGGCGGGAACGCTGAGCTTGTATTTGAGGTGGAGAGGTATCTCGAAGAAGTTTCCGCTTACAGACTCGGTAGCTGAGAATGCACCCTCGCCGACTGCGACAGTTGTCTTCATGTGCGAGTACATGAGCGAGATGTCAACGCCGATACCAAGCACCGGAGCGATATACTCCGCTGTGAGACCGCCGGTGAAACCGCAGCGGTTGTCAGAGTCGAGAAGTTTCGAGCCGCTGAACGACATCTGGTTCACGTTCATACCGAGCTTGGGTCCGAAGCCGAATTTTGCCTGTGCGGAAAGACCCGTACAGAAAGCCACAACGAGGAGTAAAATGGAAATTTTAGTCTTGTTCATACGATTGTTAATTTGTTTCTTTGGCAAAATTAAGAAAAATTCTCTAAAAATCCTTATCTTTGCAGTAATGTATGCCGAAATTATTCTGCCGTTGCCGCTGAACAGTACGTTCACCTATGAAATTCCGACTGAATTCGAGCCGGAGATACAGGTTGGTTCACGCGTACTGGTGCAGTTTGGCAAGAAGAAATATTACACGGGAATTGTCGAACGCACTCACGGCAACGACCCGGGATACGCCGTCAAACCCCTGATGGCGCTTCTTGACGCGCACCCGGTGCTCCGCTACCCGCAGCTCAAGCTCTGGAACTGGATTTCGGAGTATTACCTCTGCGCGGTCGGCGACGTCTACAAGGCGGCCGTACCGACAGGGCTGAAACCGGAAAGCGAGACATACGTCACTCTCAACTCCGATTTCGAGGCCCCGGAGGGTGTGAAGCTGACCGAACGCCAGGCCATGGTGGTCATGCTGCTTGAGGAGCGCAAACGTCTCCGCATGTCGGAAATAGAGACCGAGCTGAAAATAGGGAATGTAACACCGATGGTCAGTCATCTGCTGGAACTGGGCATCGTGAATATCGACGAGAAGGTCGTGGAGAAATACCGCGCCAAGAGAGAGACATACATAGCACTCTGCGCCGAACGCGGAGACCATGACCGTCTGCATGAGTTCTTCGACATGACACGCCGGTCGCGTCAGCAGGAAAAAGCCCTGATAGGCTACCTCGACATGTCGGGCTGGATGCACCCCAACGGAGAACTGCGCGATGTGACGCGCACAGACTTCCTGAAAAGCACCGGAGTAAACCCAGGCATATTGAAGGCATTGGTTGACAAAGGGATACTCCGTCAGGAGAAGAGGGTGATAAACCGCTTCAATCCCTCGGTAAAAGGTGAGATAACACCCTCTCCCCTATCGGCGGCACAGAGCTGCGCGCTGACCGGAATCAAAGAAGGATTCCGCGAACGGCAGACCATGCTCCTGCACGGAGTGACCGGAAGCGGTAAGACCGAGATATACACGCATCTCATAGCCTCCGCGCTCCACGACGGCAACCAGGTGCTCTTCCTCGTGCCGGAAATATCGCTCACCACCCAGCTTACGGACCGCCTGCGTGCCGTGCTGGGCAACCGGCTGTTGGTCTACCATTCCAAATTTTCCGACAGCGAGCGTGTGGATATATGGAAACGTCTGCTGACCTCGAACGAACCCCTCGTGGTGCTCGGGGCGCGGTCATCGGTGTTCCTGCCGTTCGCGCACCTCGGCTTGGTGATTGTTGACGAGGAGCATGAGAGCAGTTTCAAGCAATATGACCCCGCACCGCGCTACAACGCCCGCGACACGGCCATAATGCTCGCCACCATGCACGGCGCGAAGGTTCTGTTGGGTTCGGCGACCCCTTCGGTCGAGACCTACTACAAGGCTGTCAACGGCAAGTATGGGCTTGTCACTCTGGAGGAGCGGTACGAAGGTTCCGTGCTGCCCGATGTGGAGATTGTGGACATGCGCGACCAGCGCAAGAAGAAACTCAACACCGGAATACTCTCCGCGCCGCTCGTAAGCAACGTTCGCAAAGCGATGGCCGACAAGCGTCAGGCCATTATCTTCCAGAACCGTCGTGGCTTCGCACCGGTGGTGGTATGCCGCCAGTGCGGCTGGACCCCGAAGTGCGAGAACTGCGACGTCTCGCCCGTATATCACAAACATGCCAACCTGCTGCGTTGCCACTATTGCGGGTTTGCCGCACAGCTGCCAACCCTCTGCCCCGCCTGCGGACAGAACTCGATAGACATCTTCGGCTACGGCACCGAGCGCATCGCCGAGGAGATACATCAGGAGTTTCCCGACAGCCGGGTGTCGCGCATGGATCTCGACACAACCCGCAACAAGGATTCATATCAGGAAATAATCGAGGAATTCGCCCGGCATGACACCGACATACTCGTCGGCACACAGATGGTGACCAAAGGGCTCGACTTCGGCGACGTGCGGGTGGCCGGTGTGATCAACGCCGATACCCTGCTGAACTTCCCTGACTTCAGGAGCAACGAGCGGGCATTCAACATGCTTGAGCAAGTGGCCGGACGTGCCGGGCGCCGCCAGGAGAAAGGGATGGTGCTCATACAGACCACTGACCCGAAGAACCCGGTTCTGGAGCATGTGCGCAAGCATGACTATGCCGGCTACTATGAATCGGAAATACGCGAGCGGGAGCGTTACAACTATCCCCCCTTCACGAAGATAATCAACGTATATCTGCGCAACAAGGACTCGGGGGCGACCGACCGTGCCGCCACACTCTACGCGCTGAAACTGCGCGAGATATTCGGTGACCGTGTGTTGGGGCCGGAGAAACCGTTCGTAAGCCGGGTGGCCCTGTGGTATATCCAGTCAATCATGCTGAAGGTCGAGGCAAACGCTTCGATGAAGAAGGTGAAGGAGATATTGCGTAAGGTCTATGAGGAGTCGGCGGCGTGGCCGGACATGAAGACTACGCAGGTTTATTATGATGTGGATCCGAGTTAGGGGTTCAGGCTTTAGATTTTTGGGTAAGGTGGTTAAGGTTTTTAAGGTGGTTAAGGGGGGTGAAAGATATGGTACATGATAATTTTGACAGGGAGCATCTTTGGCATCCCTATACTTCGACTCATAATCCGTTGCCCACGTACAAGGTGCGTGAGGCTCACGGTGCTGTATTAACTCTCGATGACGGACGCGAGCTTATCGACGGCATGTCGTCGTGGTGGTGCGTGATTCATGGTTATAACAATCCGGTGCTGAACGAGGCGGCGAAAAGGCAGATTGACCGGATGTCGCACGTGATGTTCGGCGGGCTCACCCATGAACCGGCTATCGAACTCGGCAAACTCCTGCTGGAGATTCTGCCACCGTCGATGGAGCACATTTTCTATGCCGATTCAGGTTCGGTAGCCACCGAGGTTGCCATGAAGATGGCAGTGCAGGCTCATGACAACCCGCGCAAGACCAACTTCGCCACAATCCGCAGCGGATACCATGGCGACACATGGAACGCTATGTCGGTCTGCGACCCGGTGACCGGTATGCACGGAGCGTTCGGCCCTGCATTGCCTATACGCCACTTCGCTCCGGCTCCGCAGTGCGGCTTCCATGACGAATGGGACCCGGCCGACTTTGAGCCGATGCGTGAGCTTATACGCTCGAACGCCGACAATCTGGCGGCGGTGATTCTTGAACCGATAGTGCAGGGTGCCGGCGGTATGCGCTTCTATCATCCGCAATATCTGCGCGAGCTGCGCAAGGAGTGCGACGCCAACGGCGTGCTGCTGATTTTCGACGAGATAGCCACCGGCTTCGGCCGCACCGGCAAACTCTTCGCGTGGGAACATGCCGGGGTAGAGCCTGACATCATGCTTATCGGCAAGGCAATCACCGGTGGATACATGACATTTTCTGCAGTGGCCACCAACGCCCGCACGGCCGAGATGATCTCCAACTCGCAGAGCGGGGTGATGATGCACGGCCCGACATTCATGGGCAACCCGCTCGCATGTGCCGTAGCTGTTGCCTCTACACGTCTGCTGCTCAGCCTGCCGTGGCAGAAACGCATCGGTGAGATTGAGGCGATAATGAAAGAACGGTTGGCACCGGCGCGAGGGTTCAGCAATGTGGATGATGTGCGCGTGTTAGGAGGCATCGGCGTGGTTCAGCTCAAGGAGGATGTGAACCTCGGAGAGTTCCAGAAACGTTGTGTCGAGGAGGGTGTATGGATAAGGCCGTTCGGCAAGAACGCCTACATAATGCCCCCCTACATGGCAGTCAGCGACGAGCAGGTCATTAAACTCTGCGACGCTCTCCTCAAACTTGTCAGGCCGGAATAAACCGCGCTGACCATCAATGTAACTAATTACAGAATGTCTGATTACAGCGAAATATTAGCCACTCTCAATGAGGAAGGCCGTCTGCGCCGGATACCGCCGCACCGCAAGGGGCGTTTTCTTGACCTCTCGGGCAATGACTACATGGGACTTGCCGCGCAGGCCGGGAAATGGCGTGAGGAATTTGCCGCACGGTTCAACGATGTGGCCATGTCTGCCTCGGCCTCGCGCCTGTTGGCTTCGGACCAGCAGGTATTTCACGACCTTGAGGCGTTTCTTGAGAAGAGTTACGGTCGCCCGGCTTTGATGTTCAACTCCGGCTACCACGCCAACGTAGGTCTTGTCAGCTCACTGGACATTCCGGGCACTCTCTGGGTGACCGACAAACTGATACACGCCTCGGCGATAGATGGACTGCGTCTGGCCCACGCCGATTACAAGAGATGGAGGCACAACGACGTGGCGCATCTTCGGCGGATACTCGAACAGGAACATGATGCACGCGAAAGACTTATAGTGCTCTGCGAGTCGGTCTACAGCATGGATGGCGACATAGCCCCGCTCCGTGAGATTGCCGCGCTGAAGAAGGAGTTCCCGAAGATGATGCTCTATGTCGATGAGGCCCACGCCGTGGGAGCATTCGGCGCGGCGGGACTCGGAGTGGCCGAAGCCGAAGGGCTGCTGAACGATATAGACATACTCGTCGGCACGCTCGGCAAGGCATGTGCATCGGTCGGGGCATTCGCCGTAATCTCTCCCGTGTTGAAAGAATATCTGGTAAACTGCGCGAGGAGCCTGATCTTCTCGACCGCCATAGCTCCGGCCAATGCCGCCTGGTCGCTGCTCATGCTTGAGAAACTTCAAGAGATGAATGCCCGGCGAGAGCATTTAGGGCGCATCTCCCGGGTGTTCCGCGAGGGTATCGAGACACTAACTGGCATGGACAATCCTTCGCGCTCGGCAATAGTACCGCTTGTGACAGGCGACGCAAGAAAGGCTGTCCGAATATCACAGGAACTGGAGCAAGCCGGAATCCTCGCACTCCCCATACGTCGCCCGACGGTGCCACCCGGCGGGGAAAGGATACGCTTCTCACTCAACGCCACACTGTCGGAGGCGACAGTGGCCGACATTCTCAACAGAATAGAAGATTGTCTCAATCTCACGAAATAATCATCAACAATCCAACGCAAACCAATGAGGTTGTATAAACAACTTCATTTTATAGATCCTCCCATAAATGAAAATAGAGTTTCTGCACACCGAGCCCGACAACACACGACTGATATTGGTTTACACCGGGTGGAGCGCGGGGCCTGAAACAGGACGTGGCATATCGCTGCCCGGCTGGGATGTGGCCGTTGTGCACGATTTCAGCGACCTGTCGCTCGACACATCGTTTCTCGACCGCTACTACACGGTCTATCTATTCGCATGGTCATTGGGAGTGTTTGCAGCCCACGCCACTCTGCCGGCCGACCGGATAACAGCAGCTTTCGCAATAAACGGCACACTCACACCGGTCGATGACCTTCATGGCATACCTGCCGCAATTTTCAACGGCACGGCCGACGGATTGAATGAAAGGAACCTGATGAAGTTCCGTATGCGCATGGCAAGCGACCGAGAGGCATACAACCGCTTCATGGCGGCACTTGAAGAGGAGCTGGGAGAAGAACGGATCGAGAACCTGCGCGGACAGCTCCGGAACATAGCCGGGGCAGCTGAGCGACGGGTTCAAAGACAGTCACTCCCATGGGTAAGGGCATATATATCGAAGCATGACAGGATTTTCCCGCCAGAGAACATGCACAGGGCATGGCGACATGAGGACGACACAGAAATTGTGGAACTTGAAGCGAGTCACCTTGTCGAGCTTCGGGAGATTGTCAGGATGGTAATTTCGGATCCGGTGAAAGTCTCAGAGAAATTCAGCAAGGCTTCGATTTCATACGACACCCACGCTATAGCCCAATACTCGGCGGCAATCAAGCTGGCCGACATGCTGCGCGGCATGAACCCGGCCACAGAAGGCAACCTGCTCGAAATAGGTTGTGGCACCGGGCTTTTCACACGCGAGTATTCACGGTTTATCAAGCCGCGCCTCGCTACATTTGTTGACATAACCGAGACGGGACCGTTCGGTATAGCTGCGGAAGAGGAATACGTGGTGGAAGATGCCGAGCGATGGATAGAGCGTCAGCGACGGGAATGGGATGTGATCGTGTCGGCATCGGCGATACAATGGTTTGCCGACATACCGAGATTCCTGCATGAATGCCACCGCCATCTGCGCTCCGGAGGAGTAATGGCTATCTCGACATTCCTGCCCGGCAATATGGAGGAGTTGGACGCATTGCGGCCTTCTCCGCTGCTTTATCCCAAGGCTGAACAGCTGAGGGAGTGGATGAGCCGCGACTTCTGCGATGTAGAGGTGCGCGAGGATGAGATACGCGTGGAGTTCAGGTCTGCACGCGAGATGCTTATGCACCTCAAGCACACGGGCGTAGGAGGGTCTGCCCCGTCATCAAGACTGAGCATCAAGGATATGGCGCACCTGCGCAGCCTGACCTACCGGCCTGTATATGTGGTCGGCAGGAAAGGGTAACCGATGCTGACTGATTGGTCGGACTTGTCAGACAAGTCGGACAAGTCGGACAGTTACCGGAACTGGTTGATTTCGGGCATGTAGGTGAAGCCTGCGGCGGCGAGTTTCGATTCGAGAGCGGCGCGGTCCTCGCCGAGGGAGGCGCAGAGGTCGTCGAGGTCAGTGTAATCGTCGCGGAGCTTCATATTGACTGTGCTGAGAAGCATGAATGGGTCTTGTGGGAGCATGTTAGGTTTTAGGGGTTGGGGTTTAGGGTTTAGAGTGGGAAGAGGGCCGGAAGGTTTAAACCCTCCGGCCCTGAAATATGCAAACTGTGACGGTAATTCTATGTGTGATGCTGTTTTACCGGTTTGTGGTGTTGTCAGTAGTTGATGACTACTTCGGAGGGCTTGGCGTTGGTGGCGTTGCTCTTCACTCCCCATTCTTCGGTGACGTATGTCTGACCTTCGACAGGGACATCATTGCAATACTCGATGATGCACGTAGGATCGGCCGCCCAATATTCCTTGAGGGTCTTGCCGCCGGCCACTTTCTCCGGTTTCTTGTCGTCGGGGTTGATCATTATCTTCAGTCCGACTGATGTCTCCATCATCTCAAGGTCGCCGCGTGAGTTACCTCCGACAAAGAGCGGGTCAGCCTTGATGAATGTACGAACCACATCGGCCTTGCCTTCATCTTGCGACACGGGATAGACCAGCTCATCGGTAACGATGTTCCCCTCTCCCACTCTCGACTTCACACCGATTATGCGGTCTTCGGGCAATCCAAGCTGCTGGGCACAGAAACGCTGGTAGAGCAATTCAGGCGATGCCGACAGTATCCACACCTCGAAACCGAAGTTCTCAAGATTCTGGATGAGTGCCTTCATCTCAGGATACATTTTGTTCTGGAACTTCTTGTGGAACATTCGGTCGCCGATAGACTGAATCTCGTCGGCAGTCAGACCCGAAAGGAAGCGCACACGGTTCTGCACAAAATCAACGCCGACATTGTCACCATGCAGAAGCTGGTCAACAATCTTCATCTTCTCGACCGATTTTGCATCGGTCTTTCCGGCGTAGTTCTCCTTGGCGAAGTCATAAAGAGCCTCGTCGGCAAGATAGTAGGGGGCCTGCCCGAAGAGTGTGCCGTCGCAGTCGAACACAGCGACCTTGCGTGTCTTCATAGGCACGGTTGACTCAAGGAATGCCTCAAGTTTCTCGTTGGTGTTTTCCTGAAAACCCTTGATGGGCTTGAACTCATAATTCTGGGCAGAGGCTGTAAAACCTATGGCAGCAACGAACATGACAGCCATACCCTTCAGTAAATGGTTTCTCATATGGTATAAAATTAAGGGTGAATAATCGATAGTGAGTCGGTTAACTTAATATGTGTGAGGTTAACTTAACAAAAAGCGGGACGAATGCCCTCTTTCCCTCTCAAACATTAAAATCAGATTATAAGTTCGGACTGAAGTGAAAAATTTTTTAATTTTCATTAACATTAGCCGTATAACAATTGTTAACATATCAGACAAGCGCAAGGAGGAGCATCGGAACACACTCAAGTCACACCTCCTCAAACAGGAGTTATGTGACCTATTGACTCTGGTGCGGCTTGTCTGACAGAAAAACAACACGAAAACGATTCCGCCATGATCAAGAAACTTCTGGCTTCGGCCGCCATAATGCTTACGGCTCTGATTCCGGCTCATGCGCAGAGCATGACTGAGATTGCCCTCGACTCGACATTGAGAGACCACAAGATTGTCTATTTCGGCAAGGGTGAGGAACAGCATCCCGACTCCTCGCTAACACTCATACGCAAGTTCTACGAAGACCAGTTCCGTCATTTCCAGGACCCGCTGGCTCCATACTTCCTGTTCATGAGCCGCGACAATAACCTGGCGATGGGTGTCGGCGGCGTGGTCAGGATGCGCGGCTATTATGACTGGGGCGGCTCTATTCCGAGTCCGGCGTTCGCTCCCTATCTGATTCCGATGCACAAAGACCCGGCCAAGATGCATGACCTCGGTACAACACCTGCAGGTACGGCACTATTCTTCCGGGTGATCGGTCGTAACAAGAAATTAGGCCAATATCAGCTCTACATCGAGGCGAACTTCAACGGCTACGAGGCCCGCGACTTCCATCTCAAGAAAGCCTACGGCCAGATAAACGACTTCACGATAGGTTACACAAACTCGACCTTCAGCGACCCAGGCGCTCTCCCTCCCGCCGTCGATGCCGCCGGACCGAACGCGAAAATGAGCGCGACTGCCGTCCTTGTCCGCTGGATGCATGAGTTCAAGAACAAGCACTGGACAATCGCCGCCTCGGTCGAGAGTCCATCAGACCAGATCGATGTCGAGCAGGATGTCACCGGCAAGGTTAACCAATATGTCCCCGACATAGCCACCTTCGGCCAATATGCGTGGGACACGTCGGGCTATGTAAGACTGGCCGGAATACTCCGGTTCCACCCATACCGCGACCTGCTCACATCGAAGAACCACACCGTGGCCGGATGGGGTCTGCAACTCTCCGGACGCTGGCAACCCGAGGAGCATTTCACATTCTACGGCATGGTAAACGGGGGTTGCGGGTTCGAGAGCCTCGGCGGGGACTGGCTGATGGGCAAATATGACCTTGTGGGAGAACCCGGCAAACCGGGCAAGATGTACGCGCCCGGTGCAATCGGAGGCTATGCCGCCGTGCAATACAACCTGAACCCCTCGATGTTCTTCTCGGCAACCTATGGAGCGACACGCTATCTGCCGAAAGATAACGGCTTCACCGACGAATACAAGACCGGCATGTATTTCGCTGTCAACTACTTCTGGTATCTCACCCCGCGAATATCGTGTGCCGCCGAGTTCAATCTCGGACGCCGCGAGAACATGGACGGCACCCACGCGTGGGCACGCCGCGCAGGAATACTGGCGCAGTTCAGTTTCTGATGCACCGTTGAATTTGTACCCAAGTGCAATTTAAACGGCATGAAGAGCGTTTGTCAAGTATGACAGGACCAAGAATCATAGAGCTGCCGAGATTTCTCGATCCGAGAGGCAATCTCGCCGTGATTGAGGAGTGCCGCGAGCTTCCTTTCAAGATAGAACGTTGCCATTGGATTTACGATGTACCCGGCGGAGGCGACCGCGAAGGTCATGCCTACCACAGCAACGAGGAACTTATTGTGGCACTCTCCGGTTCGTTTGATGTCATAACACGTTATCCGGACCGTGAGGAAAGGGTGACGTTGAACCGCTCCTACCTCGGGCTCTACGTTCCGCGGCTAACATGGCGTGAGATTACGAACTTCTCGACAAACGCCGTGGTGCTCGTGCTCAGTTCACGCCCATACGCCGACGAGGAATATATTCTTGATTACAAGAAATACCTCGCTCTCCGAGAGAAAGCCGAAAAGGAGTGTACAGATGATTATGAATGCGCGGCCACACATAAAGAAGACGCATCAGAAAGGGACGATGTGCTGCCCGGATTGCCCCGAAAGACAGTATATGACTGTTCGGTCATAGAACTTGACCGTCATCCCAGCGAGCGGTTAGGCAATCTGTCGGTGATACAGTCGGAAGAGACATTGCCCTTTGATGTGAAGCGGGTATTCTTCATCTACGACGTACCCGGTGGTGAAAGCCGTGGAGGCCATGCACACCGTGCCGTAAAGGAATTTATCGTTGCGGCCGCCGGCAGCTTCTGTATAACTCTCGATGACGGACGCGACCGCCGGACCGTAATGCTCAACCGTCCATATATGGGGCTGCTTGTCGAGCCGGGAGTATGGCTCACTCTCCATGACTTCTCGTCGGGAGCGATAGCACTTGTGGCCACTTCCGACCATTTCCATCATTCCGACCATATCAAGGACTACCCCACTTTCCTTTCGCTCAAGAAGGATGAGACATTACAGTCCGATTGATTCGGCTGTAAAGTAACGTGCGTGGTAAAAAGAGGGTCATTTTCTCAGGGCAAGCTGCTGACGCACCGATTCCTCGTGGATGGTACCGAGAATGTTCTTCATGAAGTCTGCTGAAAGACCGAGACTGCAACCGTCGGCGACACGACGCTCTATGAGCTGACCATATCTGTCGGGTTGCACCACGGGTATACCCTCTTTCTGTTTCAGTTCGCCGATTTCGCGTGCCACCGCCATACGCCGTGCCAACAGCGAGACCAGCTCAACGTCAATCCGGTCAATCTCCTCGCGGAGCACACCGAGACTGGCAGCTGCCGGCGTGCCGCTTCCACCCGATGACTGCGGCTGCCCGGAGCGGAGGCCGGCAAGGACTCCGGCGAGTTCATCGGGAGTAATCTGCTGGGCTGCATCGCTGAGCGCACAGTCAGGATCGCAATGCGACTCTATTATAAGGCCGTCGAAATTCATGTCAAGAGCCTGCTGCGACAGCGAGGCAACCAGCTCACGGCGGCCTCCGATATGACTCGGGTCGCATATGAGCGGCAAACCGGGTATGCGACGTTTCAACTCAATCGGTATGCGCCATTCAGGAATATTCCTGTAGAGGTGGTCTCCATACGCACTGAATCCACGGTGAATGGCACCGAGACGGCGTATGCCGGCGGCGTAAATGCGCTGCAACGCACCAATCCAAAGCTCAAGGTCGGGATTGACAGGATTCTTGACCAGAACAGTGATGGCTTCACGACGTGCTGCGGGAAGCTCAGCGAGCACATCGGCAATCTCCTGCACGGCAAAAGGATTGGCCGAAGTCCGGGCGCCGATCCAGAACGCTTCGATACCGGCACGCAGTGCGGCGCGGAGATGTGCTGCGGTGGCGACCTCTGTCACCGGAATCATGCCCGTCTTCTCACGCACATCAGCGAGCCATGGCAAAGCACGTGCACCCATACCCTCGAAAGAACCGGGGCGTGTCCGTGGTTTCCAGATACCGGCGCGGAAACAGCGTATTCCGGCAGAAGCGAGTCCACGGGCGGTGGCAAGCATCTGCTCGCGCGACTCCGCGCTGCACGGTCCTGCAATTATCAACGGCTCTGAAGCAGAGCCGGGAGCCGCGCCGAACAGCGGTTCCAGATTATTGAGCACATTACGGTTATCGGGATTTTTCCTGTTATTCAGTTCATTCATCATCGGTGACCTTGTCCACAACCTTTTCAACAACATCATCCTGTGCTGTCCGTCGCATGAAGCGGGCCTTTAGGCGCATCCAGCCCTCCTTGCCGAGAATCAGGATGGCTGTGTACTGCGATGCCTTCGCCAATCCATAGAAAGCGACCCACAATCCTCCTTTCCATGCGGCGGGGATAGGCAACAGCATCTGGGCGAACGATATGATGTAGCACGCCACGCAGATGGCTACCACAGCCAGACCCGTCCGATACGAGAGATTGGCGAGACGACGACGGACTAAACTCAAGATTTTTTTCATTTCAACCACAAAATTAGGGAAAATTTCATGAAACCACCCCATATTACGGAATGATTTTATATATTTGCAGCAGAATCTTAAATCTACCATAGACATGTCACTTGAAAACACCCCGTCGGAGGTGCGTGAGGATAAATCCATGCGTCACACGACGGCCCAGATTGAGAAAGACCGCCGCGTGCTCGAACTTCTTTCGCAGACATTCGGGACTATCAGCGCGGCCAGCTCCGAGATCATCAACCTTGAGGCAATCCTCAACCTGCCGAAGGGTACCGAGCATTTCGTGGCTGACCTGCACGGAGAGGATGAGGCTTTCCGCCACATTCTGAAAAACGCTTCGGGCAACATCAAGCGCAAGGTACGCGAAATCTACGGCAACGACATGCGCGACTCCGATCTTGCACAGTTCTGCTCGCTCATATATTATCCGGAGCAGAAACTTGAGCTGATACGCACCGAAGAGGAGGACCTCGACGATTTTTACAACATTACTCTTCACCGACTGGTGAAAGTGCTTCAAAGCGTGTCGTCGAAATACACCCGCTCGAAAGTGCGCAAGGCGTTGCCGAAGGAATATGCCTACATCATCGAGGAGCTGCTGCACGAGGCACCCAGCGGCGAGAGCAAGCAGATGTACTATAACCGCATTGTCGAGACAATCATCTCGACCGGCCAGGCCGACGACTTCATCATTGCCATATGCAACGTGATACAACGGCTCAGCATAGACCGTCTGCACATACTCGGCGACATATACGACCGCGGGCAGGGAGCCCATATCATAATGGACACACTCTCCGAATACCAGGGATTCGACATACAGTGGGGCAACCATGACGCCCTCTGGATGGGTGCCGCTGCCGGAAACGACTGCTGCATAGCCAACGTGCTGCGCATAGCCATGCGTTACGGCAACATGGACACCGTCGAGGAAGGCTACGGCATCAACCTGCTGCCGCTGGCTACATTCGCCATGGATACCTACGGCGACGACCCGTGCGAGGTGTTCCTGCCCAAGCCCGAGGCCGGCTGCACCATCTACAATGACCGCTCGCTCGCCCTTCTTGCCAAGATGCACAAGTCGATAAGCATAATACAGTTCAAGCTCGAAGGGCAGATGATTGACAAGCATCCGGAATGGCACATGGAGAAGCGCAAGCTATTCGGAGCGCTGTCGGCCGACCGCAAGGAGATCACACTCGGCGGCAAGACCTACCCGATGCGCGACTCAAACTTCCCCACCGTTGACCCCGCCGACCCGTACCGGCTCACCGAAGATGAGCAGACACTCGTTGACAAGCTGCACCGCTCGTTTGTGATCAGCGACAAACTGCGCCGCCACATGAACATCATGCTCAACCACGGCGACATATACACGGTGGCGAACTCCAACCTGATGTTCCATGCCTCGGTACCCCTCAACTCCGACGGCACCCTGCGCGAGATAGAGGTGCTCGGCAAGAAGATGAAGGGAGAGGAACTGTTGCAGTCAATCGGTATGCTTATGCGCGCGGCGTTCAACAACGACACGCCCGCCGAGATACGCGATTATGCTACCGATTACTATTGGTACCTATGGTGCGGTCCGGAGTCTCCACTGTTCGACAAGGAGGCCATGACCACCTTCGAACGCTATTTCATAGAAGACAAGAGCACCCACGACGAACCGAAAGGCTTCTACTATCTGCTGCGTGAGCGCGAGGAGGTGGTGGACTCGATCCTCGACGCCTTCGGTGTGACCGGCGACCACCGCCATATCATCAACGGCCATGTTCCTGTTAAAGTCGGCAAAGGTGAACAGCCCGTCAAGGCCAACGGCAAACTGATGGTAATCGACGGCGGATTTGCCAAAGCGTATCACAACACAACAGGTATAGCGGGCTACACGTTGGTCTATCACTCGCGCGGATTCGTGCTCGTGCAGCATGAGCCGTTCAGCAGCACCGAAGAGGCTATACGCCTCGGCACCGACATCGTATCGACCACACAGCTGGTAGAGCTGAGCCAGAACCGTGTCCGCGTGCGCGACACCGACAAAGGGATAGAGCTCCAGGAACAGATCGACGAGTTGCGCGAGCTGCTGTTCGCATACCGCAACGGACTTATCAAGCCCCGCTGACACCGGTCCGGAACGGGAGCCGGGGCGAAATACAGCCCTTCTCAAGCTACAGACCAAATTACGCATTCAATTGTAAAAAAAGTAAGAATCGGGTGCCAAACATAAATAAAATTTGGATAATTCATTTTTATCCGTTATTTTTACGGCGTAAAAGAGAGTGTCGGAATAAACCGGCGCAAGCCCAATCAATCTAAAAATAAAAAACAACAGATATGAAATCACTCAAGAAAATCTTCATGATGGCCGCAATATGCCTCGGCATAGCTCTGTCGGCCAACGCGCAGCTTCCCTCAGTACAGCTCAAGGACCTTGCCGGCAAACCCGTTGATTCCGCTACTCTCAGCAACGACGGCAAACCCTTCATCATCAGCTTCTGGGCAACATGGTGCAAACCCTGCATACGTGAGCTTACCGCCATTCACGAGCAGTATCCCGACTGGGTTGACGAGACCGGAGTAAAGGTTTACGCCATCTCAATCGACGAGGCACAGAACGCTACAAAAGTAAAACCGCTCGCCGATGCACGCGGCTGGGAATATGACGTTCTTCTCGACCAGAGCGGCGATTTCGCACGCGCCATGGGTTGCCAGAATCCTCCCCACGTAGTGATTGTTGACGGCAACGGCAAGATTGTAGAGTCACACTCGGGTTACACCGAAGGTTCGGAAGACCACCTCATCGAGGTTGTACGCGGTCTTCTCGTGAAATAATAACATGCCCGCGAGGGAGAGAAAAACCTTTCAGAACGTAACGATTCCACATGAAAACATATATACCCTTAGCCTTGGCCTCACTGGCCACGGTTATGGCAGCAAGTCCGGCGAAGGCCGACTATCCGGTGGCGGTACACGGTTCGGTACAGGCCGACATCGTGTTTCCGGAAATAGATGAAGAAATCGGAGCCATCGGTCCTTATGAACAGAAGATACTCTTCAACACATATGCCGACGTAAACATGGCGAGCCAGTTTGTCGACGCAGGTCTCAGGGCCGAGTTCATGAAATGGCCGCTTCCGGGTTATGAGAAAGATTTCGCCGGCTGGGGTCTCTCGAATTTCTACGTAAAAGGAAAGTACAAGGGCTTTGAACTGACCGGCGGTGACTTCTACGAGCAGTTCGGCAGCGGATTCATACTCCGCACCTACGAGGAACGTGCTCTCGGTATCGACAACGCGATCCGCGGCGGCCGTCTGAAAATCAACGCCGTGAAAGGACTCCATCTCACCCTTTTGGGTGGTGTGCAGCGCCGCTACTGGAACTGGAGCAAGCACTCGCAGGTCTACGGTGCCAACGCCGAGGTATATCTGAGCGACTACATGAAGTCGATGCAGGATCACAACGCCACGTGGATGATTGGCGGTTCTTATGTGCTCAAGCATGAGCGCGACGAGCAGATTTACCTCGACAACTCAAACTACTACCTGAATCTGCCGACCTTGGTCAACGCCGTGGATGTCCGTTCGAGCTTCGCGTCAGGACCATGGAGCGTGCTGGCCGAGTTCGCATGGAAGGGTCAGGACCCGAGCTTTGACAACGACTACACATATGGTGACGGTACGGCCTATATGATCAGCGGTTCATACTCTAAGAAAGGTATGAGCGCGATGCTTCAGGCAAAGCGAAGCTACAATATGTCGTTCCGCTCGCAGCGTACGGTAGATGGAATATCGGCATTCATCAACAACATGCCGGCCTTCACCTACACGCATACTTATTCTCTTCCCGCCCTCTATCCCTACGCCACACAGAACGCAGACGGCGAATGGGCATATCAGGGATCATTCAGTTACATGTTCCCCCGCAAATCCGCTCTCGGCGGACGCTACGGAACCAAGCTGACCGTCAACGCCAGCTACGTGGCAGGACTTGCAAACGGCCCGGATCCTGAGACCCCGTTCGGCACAATGTGGGGAACAGACGGCAACAAGGCACCGTTCTTCAAAATCGGAGCCTGCAACTACTACGACATCAACGTGCAGATCGAGAAACGCATCTCCGCTCCGGTCACACTTACGTTCATGTATATGAACCAGCTCTTCAACAACGAGGTGGGCAAAATCGTTGAGAAAGATGAGAAGTATATCCGCACCAACATCCTTGTAGCCGATGCCAAGTGGAAAATCAACCGCAAGTTCACGCTGCGCGGAGAGCTTCAGTATCTCTTCACCAAGCAGGACCAGAAAGACTGGGCATACGGACTGGCCGAGTTCTCATGGACTCCCTACCTGATGCTGTCGGTGAGCGACATGTGGAACTGCGGCGAAACCGGCACCCATTACTACATGGTGGGCGTTACCGGCAGCTACCGCAACAACCGTCTGATGCTCAGCTACGGCCGTACACGTGCGGGATTCGACTGTTCGGGAGGTCTCTGCCGTCCGGTGCCTGCGATGCATGGTTTCAAGATTAACTACACCTACAATTTCTAAGAAAAAGACCTGATGAAAACTATATACAGACTTTTCATAGGGGCCGCAGCTGTCGCGATGTCTTCAATAGCGCTGACATCATGCGATGACGTGGCCGAAGATGACCGCTACATACTGGGCGAGGCGATTGTTGCCGAACGAGCCATCCTGCTTGAGGACTTCACCGGCCAGAACTGCGTGAACTGTCCGGCCGCTCACGAGGTAATCGAGCAGCTTGAAGAGCAGTTCGGTGCTGACAAAGTGATAGCAGTCAGCATCCATTGCGGATCATTCGGAATAGATGTGCAACGCACAAACTTCAATAACGGACGCGTCGGACTGATGACCGCCGAAGGGAACGCTATCATGGAATCGTACGGCATCACGCAGTTCCCGATGGGTGTCATAAATATGGCGGGAGATGCTGTGAACTACACACTCTGGTCAACAAAAGTCCGCGACGCCCTTAAGGTTGCGACAGATGTCAACATCGAGCTGGAGGCCAAATATATACCCGATCCCAACGACGGCAATGACGGTTATTTCGGCACAATCGAAGCCAAAGCTCACGTAATGAGCAACACAACGCGCAATGTAGACTTCCAGTTCTGGATTCTTGAGGACAACATCGTTGCCCAGCAGCGCAACGGCACGGTCACTATTCAGGATTATGTTCACAACAACGTGTTCCGCGCTCAGATCTTCGACGGTCTGAAAGGACAGCCCTACTCCCTCACAGCCGGATTCGAGCAGGAAATCACAGGTTCAATCGCCACCCGATGGACCAATAAGGAGCATTGGGAACTCGAGAATCTCTCGATTGTAGCGTTTGCAAGCGATGCGTCGGGAGTGCTCCAGGTTGTAAAAGTACCTCTCTTCAAAGATGCAGATGCAGATGACGAGGGTGAAGAAAACAATTCAGAGGAATAAAAGATTTTTGTCAGTGTCGTAAAACCGGCACTGACAAAATGATTTACTTAAACAAACTTTTTAAATACAAACAATATGAAGAAAATTTACTTGGCAGTCGCAACAGCAATTTTCGCGACATGTGCACAGGCTCAGAGCATCCACTTCATGCTTGGAGACCAGGTGCTCGAAGAGGGAGTGACCATCGAGGACAACTCTCCGGAAATCTATGAAGACGAGGATTATACCGAGTGGACATTCGAGCCCCAGTTGTATGTGGTAACTTCTGAAGCAGCAAACGTTGACATCATGGCTACCTGTACAACAGGACAGAGCATATCACTTTGCCTCGGTGGCGTATGTCCTGCTCCTGCACCGGTAATGAATATCAAAAATATTCCCCTTGCAGCAAACAGCCCTGAGTTCCTTCAGTTCCATTTCATGGGCGACGGTAACGTTATCCCCTCTGATGTCGAAGTCGGTTTCTTTGTCGGCTATTCAGACAACGATGATGTTTATGCAACCATGACTCTCATCATGAACAAGGATGGCAAGGCCGGTACAGTGAAGGTATTCGAAAAGGGTGACAGCCTCGTGAGTGTGAGCGGCGCGCTCGAATACAGCGTGGAAGGAACAAGCGACCTCGCTCTCTACACTACCGACGGCAACCGCGTGCTCAAGCAGACAGTCATCGGCAACGGCACCGTGTCAACTGCATCGCTCGCAAAGGGAGTGTATGTCTACACCCTCGGCAACAAGAGCGGCAAACTCGTCGTGAAGTAACAGACACCACGCGCTCCAAGGCGCACACAAATGAAATACAGGGCGATCCGCAACAGCGGGTCGCCCTGGTTCGTCATAAAAAAGCCTAACAGATTAATCCATATCAGCTGCGGAATGGTTTTAAATGTAGATTACAAATTATGACTGCCATGTATGAGCTGATACTGATTATATTGATTGTCGCTCTTGCCGCTGTAGCATTCAACATGCAGGCAAGATTTGAGACGAGGATGAAGCGCGATGAAAAACGCACACAGATGATTGAGGAACTGCGTGCACGCCATGAAGACCTGCGCACGGTTGACCTCATCGGAGAGAAAGCATACCACGACATGACGGACCGCATAGACAGGATTCTACGTGAACATTGCCATCAGCAATGCCTTACCCTTGAAATGACCTGCGGGCCCGACAACCGCTGCTGCGCCGAAGAGTTGCACAAGCTGCTCCCCGGCGACGAGCTGTGTCTGGAACCATGCCGCGAAAGTGGTGTGGAATGGATTGATGTCTATTCAAACGGGATGCGTATCGGACGGCTCGCGCTTCTTGAAGCCGGTGCTGTGCGCGACACGATGAAATCCAACCATATCCGTGGAGTATACGTGGCAGAACAGAATTGCTACGGCATAGAAGACTCTCACAAAATCAGCCTCATAATGTTCTATGAGCCTAAAGAGAAAATAGCATCCGGGGGATTGCAGTCCACGACATCCGAGGGTTACACAGAGGGACGCGCTGACAACACCCGCAGATTCTGTCAGAACTGAGCATGGATTCGTGAAATCTGAATTCAGCCCAAAACGGGCGGAAACAAAGTCAGAGCAGATTCGGCTGACCTATGTGTGAATGCAGGTGAAAAAGCGGTGTTAATAAAAAAGTCTCTCAAAACCACGCTCAATTGACTTTTTTTTGTTAATTTTACACCATATTTTTCCCACCTCCGCGCAGACAGTAAATGCGCGGGGCTGAATAAGTATAACCTAACGAATAACCCGCGTAATTTCGCACGCCTAAGTGGAAATGGCTGATACACATTACAACTACAACGAAGTCTATGCCGCTACCCTCGAATACTTCAAGGGTGACGAGCTGGCCGCCCGTGTGTGGGCAAGCAAGTATGCTCTCAAGGATTCCGACGGAACATTCTATGAGCTGACACCCGATGACATGCACCACCGCATAGCATCAGAGATTGTGCGCATAGAGAACAAGTATCCAAACCCGATGAGCGAGGAGACAGTGTTCGGACTTCTCAAGGATTTCAAGTACATCGTTCCTCAGGGAAGCCCGATGGCCGGAATAGGAAACAACCGTCAGGTCGGCTCGCTGTCGAACTGCTTTGTTATCGGTCTCGACGGACACCCGGACTCTTACGGCGGCATAATCCGCATTGACGAGGAGCAGGTGCAGCTCATGAAGCGTCGCGGAGGTGTAGGCCATGACCTGTCGCACATCCGCCCGAAAGGCAGCGACGTGAAGAACTCCGCGCTTACGTCTACGGGGCTTGTTCCGTTCATGGAGCGTTACAGCAACTCCACCCGCGAGGTGGCACAGGATGGACGTCGCGGAGCACTGATGATGAGCGTGAGCATAAAGCATCCGGATGCCGAAGACTTCATCGACGCGAAGATGACCGAGGGGAAAGTGACCGGTGCTAACGTCTCTGTCAAAATCGACGACGGATTCATGAAGGCCGCCACCGAAGGCACACCATACATACAGCAGTTCCCCATCAACTCCGAAAGTCCGATGGTGACAAAGGAGACGGATGCGACCGCCCTCTGGAAAAAGATCGTACACAATGCCTGGAAAAGCGCCGAACCCGGCGTGCTGTTCTGGGATACAATACGCCGCGAATCGGTGCCCGACTGCTACGCCGATCTCGGTTTCGAGACAGTATCGACCAACCCCTGCGGCGAGATTCCTCTCTGCCCCTACGACAGCTGCCGTCTGGTAGCCATCAACCTTTACAGCTATGTGCGCAATCCGTTCACCCCCGAGGCGGAGTTTGATTTCGAGCTCTTCGCCGACCATGTCGGTAAGGCACAGCGGATAATGGACGACATAATCGACCTCGAGATGGAGAAGATTGACATCATCATCGAGAAGATTGAATCAGACCCGGAGACCGCAGAGGTGAAGAGCACCGAGCTGAATCTCTGGAAAAAGATACGCACAAAAACACTTCAGGGACGTCGCACTGGCTGCGGAACGACCGGCGAGGGTGATATGATCGCCGCGCTGGGTCTCCGCTACGGCACACCCGAGGCCACGGAGTTCTCGGTCAAGGTACACCGTGCTCTCGCACTCGCCTACTACCGGGCTTCGGTTGTCATGGCTGAGGAGCGCGGAGCTTTCGAGGTGTTCGACCCTGAGCGCGAGAAGAACAATCCATACATCGCACGCCTGCGCGAGGCTGACCCCGAGCTCTACGAGCGCATGGTGAAGAGCGGACGCCGTAACATTGCCTGCCTCACCATAGCCCCGACCGGAACGACCTCAATCATGACACAGACTTCATCGGGTATCGAGCCGGTCTTCCTCCCCGTCTACAAGCGCAAGCGCAAGGTGAACCCCGGTGACCCCGACGTGAAAATCGACTTCGTTGACGAAGTAGGCGACGCATTCGAGGAGTATATCGTATACCACCACAAGTTTCTTGAATGGATGCGCATAAACGGCATCGAGGCCAAGCGCAACATGACACCCGAGGAGATTGAGGAGCTTGTGGCACGCTCTCCCTACTACAAGGCTACTTCAAACGATGTTGACTGGCTGGAGAAAGTACGCATGCAGGGAGCGGTTCAGAAGTGGGTTGACCACTCGATTTCGGTAACAATCAACCTTCCCTCCGATGTGACAGAAGACCTGGTGAACCGTCTCTATGTCGAGGCTTGGAAAGCCGGCTGCAAGGGATGCACCGTATATCGCGACGGCTCACGCAACAATGTGCTTGAGTCGGTCAAGTCGAAAGCCCCGCAGATACCTGTGATAGCAACTCCGGCACATATCTCCAAGCGTCCTGCCGAGCTTGAGGCCGATGTGGTACGCTTCCAGAACAACAAGGAGAAATGGATTGCGTTTGTCGGTCTTGTCAACAACCAGCCCTATGAAATCTTCACGGGTCTGGCCGATGACGAGGATGGCATCTTCTGCCCGAAGAGCGTCAACAAAGGTAAGATTATCAAGACCGTTGACGAGAAGGGGAACAAGCGTTATGACTTCCAGTTCATCAACAAGCGCGGATACAAGACCACAATCGAGGGTCTGAGCGAGAAGTTCAATCCCGAGTTCTGGAACTACGCCAAGCTGATATCGGGTGTGCTCCGTTACGGTATGCCGATCGACCAGGTGCTGAAACTCGTGGGTGGTCTTGAACTCGACTCCACCAACATCAACACATGGAAGATGGGTGTGGAACGCGCTCTGAAGAAATACATGACCAACGGTATGGTCGCGAGCGGCCAGAAGTGTCCCAACTGCGGGGCTGAGACCCTGGTCTATCAGGAAGGATGTCTGATCTGCACCAGCTGCGGCACATCAAAGTGCGGCTAATCTGAAATCTGACTACTGAAAACTTAAAGCATAAATTCATGAAAATTACTTTCAACATCAATTACCACACCAACTGGGGCGAGAGCGTGTATCTTTGCGGCACGACTCCCGCGCTCGGATCGGGCGATGCACGCGAGGCCGTGGAAATGAGCCTTGTAAGTCCCGACATGTGGCAATTCACTCTTGAGACAGAGGGTGAGCCTGCCGACTTCGACTATTTCTTCGTTGTCAAGGCAGCGAACCGTGCATGGCGCTTCGAATGGGGCGAGCATCACAAATTCCGCGCCGGTGCCGGCATAACCGACTATCTCATTTTCGACAACTGGCACGACATGCCGGGTGACAAGCCTTTCTATTCGTCGGCATTTATCGACGGTATGCTCCGCCGCGAGAACCGCGCCGGACAGCTTCCTTCTCTTCCCGACACTCTCAACATTCGCATCGAGGCTCCGATGATCGCGCCCGATGAATGTCTGGCTGTCACAGGCGAGGGTGAGTATCTCGGTGACTGGGATCCCCGCCGCGCTCTCCGCATGAACGACCATAACTTCCCCGTATGGGAAATCAACCTTCCGCTCGACAAGCTGAAAGTACCGTTCGAGTACAAGTTCCTCATTCTCGACAAGGATGGTGAGACAGTAGGCTGGGAGGCCATGAACAACCGCATCTACGGTGTGCGCGTCCAGGGCAAAGGTGAGCAGGTCGTGATTGACGGTACCCGCTTCGCCAATCCCAAACGTCAGTGGAAGGGTGCCGGTACAGCAATACCGGTGTTCTCTATCCGCACGGAGGACGACTTCGGTGTCGGCGACTTCATGGACATGAAGAAGATGGTGGACTGGTGCGTGAAGACCGGCCAGAACATCCTTCAGATTCTCCCCATCAACGACACTACGATGCTCGGCACATGGGTTGACTCGTATCCCTACAAGGCCAACTCAACCTTCGCCCTCCACCCGATGTACATGCGTCTCGACGCTGTGGGTGAAATCAAGGATGAGGCGCGCAAGGCATATTACGAGAAACTGCGTCTTGAGCTGAACATGCTCCAGACCGTTGACTACGAACGTGTCAACAATGCCAAGTCAGAGTATCTGCACGAGATCTTCGCACAGGACAACGGTGCTGTGAAACGCCGCAAGGAGTACAAGGATTTCGTAGCCGCCAACGAATACTGGCTGCTCCCCTACTCCGCATGGTGCGTACTTCGCGAGGAATATCACACTCCCGACCACTTCGCATGGGGTGAGTATTCAGTATATGACGAGAAGAAAGTGGCTGAGTTCATCGACGCGCACCGCCGGCAGATAGACTACCACTACTTCGTTCAGTATCACCTTGACCGCCAGCTGCGCGAGGTTCGCGACTACGCACATGCCAACGGCGTGGTGCTCAAGGGAGACATTCCAATCGGCATAAGCCGTTTCAGCGTTGACGCATGGCGTTCACCGCGTCTGTTCAACATGGACTGCCAGGCAGGCGCTCCGCCGGATGACTTCTCTGTACTCGGACAGAACTGGGGCATCCCGACCTACAACTGGGATGCGATGGCCGAAGATGGCTTCCAGTGGTGGAAAGACCGCTTCCGCAAGATGTCGGAATACTTCGACGCTTACCGCATAGACCATATTCTCGGATTCTTCCGCATTTGGCAGATTCCTATGGACGCAGTGCACGGTCTGTTGGGTTACTTCAACCCGGCAATGCCTTTCTCGCCCGAGGAGCTGCGTAACAGCTACGACTTCTGGATTGACGCGGATGTACAGACTCACCCGCTCATTCTCGAATGGATGCTAACGGACTTCTTCGGCGAATACAGCGAGGAGGCCAAGGAGCTCTTCCTCGACCGCATTGGCGGTGACCGTTACGGTCTGAAGACCTTTGTCAACACACAGCAGAAAGTTGAGGAATATTTCGCAACCCAGGAGCAGACCGAGAAGAACGAGCGTCTGAAGAATGCTCTTCTCGGCGTGATTGACGATGTGCTCTTCATCGAGGATCCCTATCAGAAAGGCCACTATCATCCCCGCATCGCGGCACAGTACACATATCAGTACCGTGTGCTCAGCGACTACGCGAAGTGGAGCTTCAACCGTCTCTACAACGACTTCTTCTACCACCGTCACAACGACTTCTGGTATGGCAAGGCTATGTGGAAACTTCCGCCGCTGCTCGACTCGACATCGATGCTTGCATGTGGCGAGGACCTCGGCATGATTCCCGACTGCGTACCTGCGGTCATGAACCAGCTTGAGATCCTGAGCCTTGAGATTCAGCGTATGCCGAAAGACCCGACAGCTGAGTTCGGCGACACTTGGCACTACCCCTACTACAGCGTCTGCACGACCTCGACCCACGACATGGGCGGTATCCGCGCATGGTGGGAGGCTGACCACGCTGTTTCGCAGAGATTCTACAACCACGTGCTGCATGAAGGTGGTGAGGCTCCCTACTTTGCAGAGCCTTGGATCTGCGACAAGATCATCGACCTCCAGCTGAAGAGTCCCTCGATGCTCTGCATACTGCCGCTTCAGGACTGGCTTTCAGCCGACGGTCACCTCCGTCGCCAGAACCCGGCCGAAGAGCAGATCAACGAGCCTGCGAACCCGCGTCACTACTGGCGTTACCGTATGCACCTCAGCGTAGAGGAGCTTATGGCGCAGGAGACATTCAACAACATGATCGCCCGCAAGATCGAGGAATCGAACCGCTGATAACAATCAGCCCTATAATGCTTAAAAAGGAGCTATGCCGGTCGGCATAGCTCCTTTTTAAGTAGCTCTATGAGGCTAATAGGTCTAATAGGTCTAATAGGCCATATAGGGCTTATAGCTTTTTACTTCACACCGAGGTCGGCGAGCACCTGGTCGATGTGCTTCTCGGCAGCTGCTACGGTCTCCTCGTATTTCTCCTTAGAGGGCATATCCTCGCGGACTTCGACGTAGAACTTGATCTTGGGCTCTGTGCCTGAAGGACGCACAGAAACCTTGTCGCCGGCTTCGGTGAAGAACTGGAGAACGTTCGACGTTGTCGGGAAGTCCATCTTCTCTACCGAGCCATCCTTGAGATTGCGGCAGTTGAGATCGGAATAGTCCTTGATGCAGGTCACAGGGCTTCCGGCAAGTGTCTTGGGGGGATTCTCACGGAAGTTCTTCATCATGGCCACAATCTCCTCGGCACCGGTCTTGCCCGGACGGACAACGCTCACTCCACGTTCGCGTGAGAAACCATACTGAGCATAGATGTCAACGAGAAGCTCGTAGAGGTTCATGCCCTTGTCGGCAGCCCATGCGGCACACTCGGCGATGAGTGAGTTGGTAGAAACTGAGTCCTTGTCGCGTACGAAAGTCTCGGGGAGGAAGCCGTAGCTCTCCTCGCCACCACCTATGTAACGTCCGGTTGACTCCATGTTGCGCATCACGTCGGCAATCCACTTGAAGCCGGTATAGCAGTCGAACATGCGGATGTTGTTGGCATCGGCGATACGCTTGATAGCCTCGGTTGTGACGATTGTCTTGACAACATACTCGTTGCCGTTGAGCAGACCCTTCTCCACATTCTGAGTGATCAGATAGTAGATGAGGAGCATACAGATCTGGTTACCGTTCACGAGCTGATAGTTGCCCTCCTTGTCGCGAACCACGAGACCTACACGGTCAGCATCGGGGTCGGAAGCGAGCACGAGACTTGCTCCTGTCTCCTTGGCCTTGGCGATACCCATGGTCATAGCCTCGGAGTTCTCGGGGTTGGGCGAAACCACGGTGGGGAAGTCTCCACTCTGAACATCCTGCTCCGGAACGTGGATAACATTGTCGAAGCCCCAGAGTTTGAGAGAGTCGAAAACAAGACGGAGCCCTGTACCATGAATCGGGGTATAGACAATCTTCATGTCATGGTGCTTCTTGTCTACCTCGGGGTCAAGGCTGAGCTTGTGGATGTCGGCGAGATACTGGTCGTCGATGTCCTTGCCGATGGTCTGGATAAGAGCCTCGTCAGCATCGAACTTGATCTGGTCAACAGATGTGATGGCATTAACATACTCGATGGTCTTGACATCGTGGGGAGCGATCATCTGCGCACCGTCGCTCCAGTATGCCTTGTAACCGTTGTACTCTTTCGGGTTGTGGCTGGCTGTCACCATGACACCGCTCTGGCAACCGAGCTTGCGGATGGCGTAGGACACCTCCGGAGTCGGGCAGGGACCGTCGAAAAGATATACCTTGATTCCGTTTGCGGCAAACACCTTTGCGGTCAGCTCGGCAAACTTGCGTGAGTTGTTACGCACATCATGACCTACGGCCACAGAAATCTGGGGAAGTTCCTTGAATGTGTCCTTGAGGTAGTTTGCGAGACCCTGGGTTGCTGCACCCACGGTGTAGATATTCATGCGGTTGGTACCGGCACCCATGATGCCGCGCAGACCGCCTGTACCGAATTCGAGGTCCTTATAGAAAGCCTCGATGAGCTGTGTCTTGTCTTCCGCATCGAGCATTGCCTTCACTTCGGCGCGTGTCTCGGCATCATACTGCTCGCTGAGCCATTTCTGAGCCCGTTCGGTGACGGTTCTCAACAATTCTTCGTTGTTCATATTAAAAATAGGGTTATATTTTGTTTGTCTTTATGTTATACATGTCCTTACTTCAGAAAAACGTGATTGGTAATACGGCACAGACATCAGTACACCTCATTCGGCTCACTGCGTGCATGACCATATCAATCCTTATACCAAAACACAAAGATAACAAATTTTGCTCAACTAACACCACCTCTTTTAAATCTTTTTATCCAAAAGCGAAATTTATGCTAAATAAAGCACGATATTTCACCTTGACTTATCCCGCCTCTATAGCTCGGGTTGCATAATAACTGCTGTATATAGGTACAGCAGCTGTTACAGCCCGTTTTGGTGATTTGGCGGATTTGGGTTAATTTTGCAACGTAATCCGAAAAATCTGACAAGAGTTAAAACCAACAAGAATAATGAGCAAGCAATCCTGGAGACCGGGCACGATGATTTATCCGCTGCCCGCCGTAATCGTGACCGTGGGGGCAACTCCCGAGGAATGGAACCCGCTGACCGTGGCGTGGACGGGAACAATATGCAGCGACCCAGCCATGTGCTACATATCTGTGCGCCGCGAACGTCACTCCTTCCCTATCCTGATGAAAAACATGGAGTTCACCATCAACCTGACCACCGCCGACATGGCACGTGCCACAGACTGGGTCGGAGTCCGCTCCGGACGCGACCATGACAAGTGGAAAGAGACAGGGCTGACACCGATACCGGGCGAGAAAGTAGCCTCTCCCACCATCGAGGAGTCTCCGCTCAGCATAGAATGCCGCGTGAAGAGCGTCACAGACCTCGGCACACACCACATGTTCGTGGCCGACGTGCTCAATGTGCGTGCTGACACCCGCTGGATAGACCCCGAGACAGGACGCTTCTCACTTGAGAAATCGGGGGTGATGGCATACTGCCACGGCCATTATTACGGACTTGGCGAAATGATCGGCAAATTCGGATTCTCGGTCGAGAAGAAAAAGAAATAGAAGCAGCACACCCGCAGGTTGAAAAAATTTTATTATCTTTGCATCTGCACATTCAGCGTCGGACCGTAAAACCCTGCGGCCACGCTTCCGATTGCAGTTTGATATGGATAAAAACCAGGACTTATACGACTTCGAGGAGCCGCGCAAAGGCTCGGCCAAGAAATACAGGCGAAACCGTCTGCTTGTGAAATGGCTATGGATTTCATTTCTGAGCATCGGCTTCGTGATTATCTTTTTCCTGATGCTGATATACAACGGCGTCATTGGTTACATGCCCCCTATCGAGGAGCTTGAGGATCCGCACGACAAGCTGGCTTCGCTTGTGTTCGCATCTGACGGCACTACCGAATTGGGTCGTTATTATTACGGCGCTGGCAACCGCGTGTACACCGATTACAACGGCATCTCCCCCCATGTGATCAACGCATTGGTGGCAACCGAGGATGTGCGCTTTCTTGAGCATTCCGGTATCGACTTCAAGGCACTCGGCCGTACCGGTGTGAAGACTTTGCTCTTAGGCGACAAGTCATCGGGAGGTGCATCGACCATAACACAGCAGCTCGCCAAGCAGCTGTACTCGCAGCCATCGAGCAACCTGTTCAAGCGCGCGATCCAGAAACCGATTGAGTGGATGATTGCCATAAAGCTGGAACGGTTCTATACCAAGGATGAAATCATCAACATGTACCTGAACCGCTTCGACTTCCTCAACAACGCCGTCGGCATCAAGACCGCCGCAAACGTTTATTTCGGCAAGGAGCCGCGCGACCTGAAGGTGGAAGAAGCAGCCATGCTGATCGGTATGCTGAAGAACCCGAGCTATTTCAACCCGCTGCGTCACGAGGAGCGGACCCGCAACCGCCGTAACGTGGTGTTTGACCAGATGGTCAAGGCCGGATTCCTGTCGTATGCGGAAGCCGACTCCCTGAAACAGCTTCCCTTAGGACTGGACTACCATAAGGTTGACCACAAGGAGGGTGGCGCACCATACCTGCGCGAGGAGATACGACGTCTGATGACCGCCAAGAAACCGGTGCGTCCCAAACGCTCCGACTACGGAAGCGCAAGCTCATATAAGATAGCACTCGGCAACTACAACACCGACTCGCTCAAATGGGAAGAGGACCCGCTCTACGGCTGGATTCTGAAGAACCCTAAGCCCGACGGAAGCTATTACAACCTCTACACCGACGGTCTGCGCATATACACCTCGATCGACATGCGTATGCAGGAGTATGCAGAGCAGGCCGTCAACGAGCACCTCGGCGGATACCTTCAGCCTGCGTTCGAGAATGAGAAACGAGGTTCGAAGACCGGTCCGTATACCTCGAATCCCAACGAGTTGAGCTATGCGAGCGTGCAGCGGCTTATAAAGAACGCGATAAAACAGACCGGCCGCTACCGCAACATGAAAGCTGCCGGATGCAGCGAGGAGGAAATCGACAAGGCTTTCCATACGAAATATGAGATGGATGTGTTCGCCTATGTCAAGGAGACCAAGATGGAACATGGAAAGAGCGTGACGCGCATCGTGCCCGGGACAAAGAGCGTGACAATGACTCCCTACGACTCGCTGATGTACATGAAGACGATACTCCGCACAGGTCTGATGAGCATGGACCCTGTGACGGGATATGTGAAGGCATATGTCGGAGGACCGGACTTCACCCACTTCCAGTACGACATGGTGGCACGAGGCAAGCGTCAGATCGGTTCAACGGCCAAGCCATTCCTCTACACATTGGCATTCGAGCAGGACTATACACCCTGCTCCACCCTGCCGAACACACAGCCAGTATATGGCAACTGGGCACCGAGAAACTCCGGCAAGAGCCGTATAGGTGACAATGTTGACCTGCGCTGGGCGCTCACCAACTCGAACAACTGGATCTCGGCACGTCTCGTACATGACCTTACTCCCGGCGCATTGGCCAACAAGATGCGCATGTTCGGTCTGTCGGGATATATAGAGCCGACTCTACCCCTCTGCCTCGGTACGGTAGACGTATCAGTTGGCGACATGGTGGCTGCATACACGACATTCGCCAACAAAGGCGTACGCGTAAATCCGATTTATGTGACACGCATTGAGGACAACCAGGGCAACCTGATATACTCAGCTGTCCCACACCGCACAGAGGTGACATCGGAAACAGGATACTACAGAATTGTCTCAGTCCTGCTTAACGTAGTGGACTCCGGTACCGGTGCCAGTCTGCGCAGCCGCTACGGCATAACGGCGCAGATGGGAGGTAAGACAGGTACGACCAACGCCAACTCCGACTCTTGGTTCATGGGCTTCACTCCCGACCTTGTGACCGGCGTATGGGTAGGTGGTGAGGAGCGGTATATCCACTTCAACACAATGGCCTACGGTCAGGGTGCCAAGGCAGCCCTTCCAATCTACGGTCTTTACATGAAGAAGGTGTATGCCGACCCGAAACTCCCCTACTCGCAAGATGCAAAATTCGAGTTCCCCGAGGGGCTTAACCTGTGCGCGGGCAACAGTTACGAATACCAGAGCTACAGCAACGCTGCCGACGAAGAGGAGCAGAGCGAACAGGTGGAGGGAGTGTTCGAGTAACCCCTTCCTGACCTTTCACAGAGGTCTGTTCCGGCAAAATATAGCGGTTCCGGACTTTGTGAACTGTTTGAGAAAAGTTTGATTTTCAAAACGCCAACATGCTATAATCCAGCATGTTGGCGTTTGATATTTTTATAAAAGCATTCCGAAATGGGCGGAAGGCTTTCACAGACCGTCCGATAGCCATAACTTTGCAGCAGAAACATAAACCTCTAAAAAATAATTCTCATGAAAAAGAATTTACTTCTTTCTCTCGCGCTCTGCGCGACAGGTGTGGCAGCAAACGCCGCTACCCACAACATCTACGTAGTGAACGATGCAAAATGGGAGGAGCTCGCACTCTACTCATGGGGCGACTCTGAAATCTTCGGCGGATGGCCCGGTGCAGCACCCACTGCAACTGAGACAATCAACGGAGTGACCTACTCAAAATTCAGCGTTGACGGAAATGATGGTGAGGCTGCAAACCTTATTCTCAACAATAATAACAACGGCGCACAGATTGATCTCGCATCGATCACACTCGATGCCGAGAACTACTACTATGCCACTAACGGTGCATATGTCGTGACCGTAGACCCCGAGAATCCCGATATCCAGTATCCGGATCCGGCAACAATCTATGCTATCGACAAAACCGGCTGGGATACACTCTACGCATACGGATGGGCAGACAACCAACCCGAAGTACTCGGTGGCTGGCCCGGCACTGCCATGACTTCTACAGTCGAGATTGACGGCCAGACATACAAGACAGCTCCTTTCGCCGGAGCCGGTGTAGACTACAACCTCATTTTCAACAACAACGACGCAAGCCAGGTGGAAGGACTCACCGTCCCCGCAGGCAAAGACCTCTACGTTGAGGTTACAGCCACAGAGATTACAGTACTCCCCACCCCGGGTGTGAAGTATCACAAAATCTATATCGATGACCGCACAGGATGGGAGAATCTGTACGTCTACGCTTACTACGACGGCGCACCCTCTATCTTCGGTGGCTGGCCCGGTGCCCTTGCAAAAGAGACCGAGACAGTTGACGGCATCACATACAAGGTTCTTACAGCCGAGGAGACCGAAGACCCGCAGATTTTCATCTTCCATAACAACGACGGCACGCAGTATGATGTAGAGGGTGAATATCCCATCACAGGAAATCTCTTCTTCACGGCCAATACTTCCGGAGCCACAACCGGTGTGGAGACACTGACCGACGCTCCTGCCGCTGCCGAGTACTATACTCTCCAGGGTGTGCGCGTGAGCAACCCCTCAAACGGCATCTACATTGTACGCCAAGGTGCAAATACATCAAAAGTTGTTTTCTAAAAGGAAAGTGACATGCTGAAAAAGCGTGACACCCCGAATAAGATGATCTTATGAAAAACTCTACGGGACATCAATGAGAACCAGTCGAATTGACCCGTGCTGTCCTTCCGTCGGCAAGACGGAGGGACTTTTTTGTTCCGATTCATTAGAAAATGATAAAAGGGGACATCGAAAGAGACATACGGACAAAGTTTTGGGAATCGGATTTTTCTGTTTGACAAATTTTCAGTAATTTTGCAGTGAATTTAGGAATTATTAAGGTTGCTGAGACAAGACTGACATTCATCACGAGCTATGGAGCGTGCGAACGGTTGTCTTGTCCTGTAAAAGAAAAAAAGATTGGTTTCACATGGAATGGCTTATTGACTTATTCAAGCCCAACAATCTTTCCCTGGCAAGCACCATCCTGCTGTACTCGTTCACTATCTTCGCGGGTATATGGCTGGGAAAGATCAAGTTTTTCGGAGTCTCGCTCGGCGTGACGTTCGTATTGTTTGTCGGAATCCTGTTAGGGCATTTCGGTTACACTGTAGATGGAGACGTTCTTCACTTTCTGCGTGAGTTCGGACTTATCCTTTTCATCTTCTCGATCGGTATGCAGGTGGGTCCGGGTTTCTTCTCCTCGTTCAAGGAGGGTGGAATCCAGATGAACATGCTCGCCTTGTTGGGAATCGCGCTCAACGTCGGAATCATGATCACCATCTACTTCCTGCAAGGAGGTTCCGAGGGAGAGACTTCAATCTCGCAGATGGTCGGCATAATGAGCGGAGCTGTGACCAACACTCCCGGTCTTGGTGCTGCTCAGCAGACCTTCCTTCAGGTCAATCCAGATGGTTACGACGTGAGCCAGCAGATGTCTATGGGATATGCAGCCGCCTATCCCCTCGGTGTGGTCGGAATCATACTCACCATGATTGTACTGAAGGTCATCTTCAAAATCAACACTGACAAGGAAACCGAGGAGATTGAATCGGACCAGAAGTCATCGGCACTTGCTCCGCACAGGGTAACATTCCGCGTGACCAACAAGATGATCGATGGCCTCAACATGGAGAAGATGCACACTCTTATCTCGGTAAACTACGTGATTTCACGTATCGAGAAACCGGATGGCCGCATCATCATCCCCACCGCCAAGGACCCCCTTGAGATTGGAGACTATGCTCTGGTAATCTGTTCTGTTCAGGATGAGGAGATCTTCGAACGTTTCATCGGTCCGAAGGTTGAAAAGACATGGGAAATAGAGACCGGGCCTGTGGTATCGCGCCGTATCCTTGTTACCCGCACAGAGTATAATGGTGTGAAACTCGGTTCGCTGCGCCTTCACTCCGCATATCAGCTCAATGTAACACGTGTGAACCGTGCCGGCGTTGATCTGCTTGCAGCTCCGAACCTACGTCTCCAGATGGGTGACCGCATAACCGTGGTGGGTAAACTTGATGATATAAACAACCTTGCCCGCAAGCTCGGAAACTCGATGAAGCGACTCAATGAGCCGAACCTCATCACCATGTTCATCGGTATCTTCCTGGGTATCCTCGTCGGTAGCATCCCTCTGCAATTCCCCGGTATGTCGGTGCCGATGAAACTCGGTCTGGCCGGAGGTCCGCTTGTAGTCGCTATTCTGCTGAGTGCATATGGCCACAAGATACATCTGGTGACATACACCAACTCCTCGGCCAATCTGCTCTTGCGAGAGATAGGAATCTGTCTCTTCCTTGCATCGGTTGGTATCGCGGCAGGAAAAGACTTCGCAGCTACTGTATTCAATACCCGTGGTATAACATGGGTTGGATATGGCTTCGCAATAACAGTTATACCTCTGCTCGTCACAGGCATCATTGCGCGTGCGAAATACAAGATGAACTACTTCACCATCTGCGGTATGATGTCGGGTGGCTACACTGACCCGCCGGCACTTGCCTATGGCAACAAGATTGCCAACAACGATGCCCCGGCAGTAGCCTACTCAACCGTCTACCCGCTCACGATGTTCATGCGAGTTATCGCCGCTCAGGTAATAATACTCTGCTTCCTCTGACGCATACAACCAAATTCATCATAACAAAAAATATGCTTCCGGACTTCCGGAAGCATATTTTTTATATCAACAACTTAAGTAATGAGTCATTCTGGAGACAGGATATTGCGGATAATCTCCAATGGGGTATTTGTGATACCTGATATTGTATTCTCGTCAAGACCTTTTTCGAACATGGAGCGAATGAGGTTTTTACGCTCTTCCTCACGTCCCTTTTCAAGACCTTTTTCAAGCCCCTCTGCAAGTCCTTCGGCAAGCCCTTCAGCACGGCCCTCGGCGCGACCTTCAGCACGACCTTCAGCGCGACCTTCGTCACGGGCGGTGTCAAGCACATCGTTCTGGACCATGATGTTGTCCATGTGCTCGTCGTATGCCCTTCTCTCTTCCGCCGTCATGGACAGCAGACGCAGTTTCTCCCTTACCTGTCCGAGACCGGGCGCATGAGTGTCCTCCTTGATCGTGCCTTTCTTGAGATACTGCATCCATTCGTCAAGATACGTCTCGGGACTCTTGTCGAAGGTGTTGACGCGGAGAAGGTAATATTCGGGGAAAACCTCCCTCGGAAGATGCTGGATAATCACACCGTTCTCTTTCATGTTGACATGAAGATTGTTGCCGGTGTGTATGCCCTTGAACACAGTCTCTCCATGGTATACGTAGTCATCCCCCTGGCCGTAATCGCAGTAGAGGATGCTTATGGAGTACACCTTCTTGACCTGGTCATACTTGTCGCCGATGTTTATATGCTCGGTTATGGCCTTGCAAGTGCCGTAAAGGATACGCTGCAGGTAGTACAGCTGGCGTGTGAGCTGCACCTCGACGATGATCAGATGGCCCTTGCTGTTCTTGGCCTTGATGTCAACACGGTTGAACTTGTCGTTGTCGCTGTCCTGGTTCGATTCGCTCTCCAGTATCTCCACAATTTTCACATCGTCATTGAGCAGCACTGAGATTAGTCCTTCCAGAATGCCGAAATTGGCTTTGTCGCGGAGCATGTGCTTCATGGCCCAGTCAAATCGTATGTAATTTCCGGTCTTCTCCATGTCTTCTAATCTTTTTGCAAAAATAA
>OFGM01000112.1_pt1 | contig 84150 bp, 78 predicted proteins | sample 1521741 | NCBI WGS metagenome assembly OFGM01 (sample SAMEA3504079, study PRJEB24116) | mouse gut metagenome | biome: mouse gut; feature: mouse-associated habitat; material: faeces | place: Denmark | collected 2011
TTTTGCTAGGTTATTTACCATCAAATCGCAAATATTCATTATGTTTTCTTTTGACAATTTGCGGAAGATTATAACATCGTCTATACGGTTGATAAACTCGGGTTTCATTGTCTGCCTTAATGCCTCAAGCTGTCTGTCACGCATTTCGTCATACTCGTCTTCGGAAACACTATTTTGAGCCCCGCCGAAACCTAAAGTAGACATTTTGCCAATCTCGCTTGCACCTATATTGCTTGTCATGATTATTATAGTGTTTTTAAAAGAAACCGTCCTGCCGTGCGAGTCTGTAAGTCTGCCGTCATCCATAATTTGCAACAAAAGATTAAATACATCAGGGTGTGCTTTTTCAATCTCGTCAAACAGCACCACAGAATATGGATTTCTGCGTACCTTCTCACTGAGCTGTCCGCCTTCCTCAAAGCCGACATATCCTGGAGGGGAACCTACCATTTTTGAAACAGAATGCGACTCCATATACTCAGACATATCAACACGAATCAGTGCGTTTTCAGAACCAAACATTGCCTCTGCAAGCGCTTTGGAAAGCTCTGTCTTACCCACGCCTGTCGGACCAAGAAACAAAAATGAACCGATTGGCCTGTTGGGGTCCTGAAGTCCCACTCGTCCGCGTTTCATTGTCTGCGCTACAGCCGTGACAGCCTCCTCCTGCCCAATCACCCGCTTATGAAGAATGCTCTCCAGCTTTAAAAGCCGCTCACTTTCCTTTTGTGTCAGTTTTTTTACCGGAATTTTGGTCCAGTTTGCAACGACTTCTGCAATGTCGTTTTCTGTCACTACAAGGTTCTTTTCTGCCTGATTTTTTTCATATCTGCTCACTGCCTTGTCATATTTCTTGATCAGTTCATCCTGCGCTTTGCGGAGCTCTGCCGCCTGTGTATATGCTTCCATTCTGATAGAGCGCTCTATCTGTACATCATACTTCTTGATCTGATCGGTCATCTCCTTGAAGGTATCGGGTACATTCATATTTTTAAGTCTTATGGCGGCTGACGCCTCATCAATCAAATCAATTGCTTTATCAGGAAGATTTCGGTCATTGATATATCTGTCTGAAAGCTTTACCGCCGCCTCTATTGCTTCCTGTGTAATCGTTACCGCATGATGCTCTTCATATTTATAAGCAACGCCATTCAATATTTCAACTGCTTCACTTTCATTTGGCTCTTCAACCATAACTGGCTGGAAACGCCGTTCGAGTGCTGCATCTTTTTCGATATACTTTCGGTACTCTGCAATTGTCGTAGCGCCAATCAATTGTATCTCGCCCCTTGACAGTGAGGGCTTGAGAATATTTGAAGCATCAATTGCCCCTTCTGCGCCGCCTGCTCCGATAAGCGTATGGATTTCGTCCAAAAACAGATAAATATTTCCTGCCTCAATAACCTCTTTAATGACACGTTTGATCCGTTCCTCAAACTCTCCTCTGTATTTTGACCCTGCTACCATTCCTGCAAGATCCAATGTGACAACACGCTTATTTTTTACTGTATCCGGCACTTCTCCGCTTACAATCCTCAGTGCCAGTCCTTCTGCTATAGCGGTTTTTCCTACACCAGGTTCTCCAATCAAACAGGGATTATTTTTTGTTCGTCTTGAAAGAATCTGCACCACCCTCATAATCTCCGTCTCTCTGCCTATCACAGGGTCTAATCTTCCTTCTTTTGCCAGATAGGTCAAATCTCTGCTGTACTGGTTTAATGTCTGTGTCACACCATCTTTTTTCTTTTTGTTCCTGCTTTTTCCAAGATCATCTTTATGTTGGTTGATATCCTCTCCCATTGCAATTAATGTATCCATATACAATTTCTGAACATTAATTCCTATGGTATTTAGCAGTCGAAGTCCTACATTTTCGCCTTCTCTTATCATAGCAAGCAAAATATGCTCTGTACCCGTAAGTTGACTTTTATATTTTTCTGCTAGTTTATGGCTGTCCTCAAGCACTTTCGTCGCCCTTGGAGAATATCCGTCACGCTCAAGCATCGCAATATTGCCTTCTGGTGCAATCAGCTCTTTGATCATGCTGATAAGCTGCACTTCATCTACACCATTATCTGCGAGCACCCTTGCGGCAACACCTGTTTTTTCTTTTACAAGTCCCACAAGAATATGCTCGCTGCCTATATAACTCTGATGCAGATCTCTGGCTGCCTTTGCTGCTTTTTGCAAAGCTACCTTCGCTTTATCTGTAAACTGCTGCATTTTCCCTATGCCTCCATATTTTACTTAATCTGAATCATTTTCATAGCCTTCATATATTTCATCAATCAGTGCATGTACCTCACTGCGGGTTATCCGCTTACAGCTACTTTTTGCCAAAAGCACCTGCATATCTCGCTTCAAATCCTCAATCGCCTGCATTTTGTCTATATCAATGGAAATCACTGCACCTTTTCTTCTGTCAACCTTCACAAACCCTTCCTGTTTCAACACAGAATACGCTTTATTAACTGTATGCATGTTGATGCCGATTGTATCTGCAAGCTGCCTTACAGAGGGAAGAGCATCCCCTTCCTGAAATTGAGAAGTCGCTATCCCCAGGATAATTTGGTTGCGTAGTTGTAGATAAAGGGCTTCCTCACTATTAAAATCAATCTCTATATACATATATGCCCACGCTCCTTTATTTTAACCGGCTGTTATACAAATTGTAGCACAATAATTTTGTGTATACAAGAGAAGTTATTGATTTTTTCTTTTCCAATACGAAATTTATTTGATGGAAAATGGAAGGAGCCACCTGTCATTTGGTTTCAGGTGGCTCTCTCCAAATTAAATATCCATGAAATCCATATCATCATCATGTTCTGATGGGACTCTTGCTTTGCTCGATTTTTGTGGCTGTGGTCTGTCATTTGGCGGCTGCGGACGTCTTCCTTGCGGATGTCCCTGCGGCTGTGGGCGCCCACTCTGTGGATGTCCCTGTACAGTTGGCCTTGATGGCCTCACCCCCTGCGGAACGCTCTGACCTTGCGGTTGTGGGCGTCTCATTGGCTGCTGCCCTTGTGGATGTCCCAATGGCGCACCCGAACCTTGCGGCTGCGGACGTCTTATCGGCTGTGGTCCCTGTGATTTTGTCTGTGGTACACTTTGACCCTGCGGCTGCGGACGTCTCACTGGCTGCGGTCCCTGCGGCCTTCCTTGCGGTGCTCCCTGGCCTTGCGGCTGCGGGCGTCTCATTGGCTGTGGTCCTGCATTATTTGATGACCTTACTGGCTGTGGGCGTCTTATTGGCGGACGAGGAACTTCTTCCTCATTGTCTTCTTCGTCTTCCTCTTCCCCAATATCCTCTACATCATCCGAATATGATTCATCATCATACTCTTCTTCCAAATCATCATACTCTCTGCGGCCTCTTAGCTTTAATGCCAGAAGTCCGACAACTGCTATCAATACAATCACGATAGCAACCAAAACAATCACAGGCAGCAATCCTGCTGAACTCAATGGGCTGCTGTCGGGTACTGTCACATCCGGCACCTCATAAACATATCTTTGATATGTACCTAATTCTGAATCAAATAAATACCAACCCTGCTCACCATTTTGATTTTGTGCATAGTAGATGAAGAATTGACCATTTTTGTATGCCTTAAAACTCTGTTCATTCAACGTAAGATTAAATGCCTTGAATCCAGGCATGATATATGCTGGTTCCTTATCCGCATTCATTGGAATCAAAACTTGTGTATTTCCTGCTGGCTCGGCTGGTTCTGGTTCTGGTTCCGGCTCTGGCGGTGTTGTCTCTTCTGGCTGTGTTTCTGGCACTTCTTCACCGCCGCTTCCCTCTCCTGTAATTTCTGAGGTTGCTGCATCTGCTGGCACATTATCAAATGTCACCAAATCCGAACGAATAAAGCCTGTCACTTCCTTATCGCCATATGGAAGTGATACCTGATACCATTTCTTTCCGTCTGAACCGGCTGCTTCACCAGTGATTGTTAAAACCGCCCCACGGTTTGCCGTTGCCACAGACTTATGATCTGTAGACGCACCTTGTCTGATATTGGTTCTGTTGCTGATGACAGATGCCTTTTTTGCATCTACCGCTGTGACTGTGGTCGTTGGGGAATCTGTTGTTGTTGAAGCAGAGCCACTCTGCGTTTTCTTCACGGTTTCTCCATCTTTTAGCTTCACAAGGTCTTTTCGAATATAGCCCTTTGTATCTGCATCTACATAGACATGATACCAAGCCTTTCCATCTGTCCCTGTTGTCTCTTCAATAATATCTACATTTCCACCCTGCAACACACTTGCAAGTTTCGCGCTGTTGGGATCTGCCGAAGCCCTTATCACTGCGCTTTTTACTATCACAGTCCCTTTCGCATCTGCAAAACATATCAGCCCCAAACTTAGCACTGCGAAAAAAAGGACTGCCGCCAATGCATGTTTTATATTGCTTCTTCTGTGTTTTTTCATACCTATCCTCCATGATTCCGCTTTGCGGAATCTCTACTGCGCCTCGTCAATTGCCTTTCCAATGTCATGACGCATATATTTGTTTTCAAATTCCACCCACTCTGCTGCAGCGTAGGCATTTTTTCGCGCCTGTTTCAGATCAGAGCCTTTGGCTGTTACTCCCAGCACACGGCCTCCGTTGGTGACAAATCTACCGTCTTCACTCCTCTTTGTGCCTGCATGAAAACAATAGTATCCATCCTTGTCCTCAAAGTTCTCAAGTCCTTTGATTTCAAACCCTTTCTCATATTTCACAGGATATCCGTCACTTGCAAGCACAACGCAAACTGCCGCGTTCTTCTCAAACTCAAGGTCTATTTTGTCAAGTTTTTGGTCGATACACGCTTCCATGACATCAATCATGTCATTTTTCATACGTGGAAGCACAACTTGCGCCTCTGGATCGCCAAACCTTGCATTATACTCAAGCACTCTTGGCCCCTTGGGTGTGAGCATCAGCCCAAAGAAGATAATCCCTTTAAATTCTCTGCCCTCTGCTGCCATAGCATCGACCGTAGCCTGATAAATATATTTTTGACAAAATGCGTCCACTTCTTCTGTATAAAATGGGCTTGGTGAAAAAGTTCCCATTCCGCCGGTATTCAACCCCTTATCCCCGTCCTGTGCACGCTTATGATCCTGTGCGCTTGTCATTGTTTTGATAGTCTTCCCGTCCACATAAGACAGCACAGAAACTTCACGGCCTGTCATAAATTCTTCTATGACAATCTGGTTGCCGGCAGCTCCAAACTGTTTGTCACACATAATCGACCGCACCCCATTTTGTGCCTCTTCCAGGGTATTGCAGATTAACACACCTTTTCCCAGCGCCAGGCCGTCTGCTTTCAATACAATCGGAAAGTCCACCGTCTCCAAATAAGCTAAGGCAGCATCTGCATTATCAAATGTCTCATATTCCGCTGTTGGTATTTGATACTTTTTCATCAAATCCTTGGCAAACACTTTCGATCCTTCCAAGATTGCCGCATTTTTGCGTGGTCCAAATACGCTAAGCCCCTCCGCTTCAAATACATCAACAATCCCCCCAACTAAGGGATCATCCATGCCAATGATTGTGAGGTCAATTTCCTTTTCTTTTGCAAACGCTGCCAATTTATCAAATTCCATGGCGCCAATTGGCACACATTCTGCAATCTGCCCTATTCCGGCATTTCCGGGCGCACAGTAGATTTTGTCAGCCTTGGGACTTTTAGCAGCGCACATTGCAATCGCATGTTCTCTCCCGCCGCTTCCAACAATTAAAATCTTCATATATTTTTTTCCTCCATGCTGCTTATGATCTGTCCGTTTGCTATCATGTTAATTGCCTTGGGCAAAATCTGCCACTCAGCCTGTTCCATCACTCGCTGTTGCAGTATCTTTGGCGTATCATCCGGCAACACCTCAACTGCCTTTTGCAGGATAATTGGCCCTGTATCTGTTCCCTCGTCAACAAAATGTACGGTAGCGCCTGTTACCTTTACACCGCGCGCCAAAGCCGCTTCATGCACTTTGAGTCCATAAAATCCTTTTCCGCAAAAAGATGGAATCAACGACGGATGAATATTAATAATCCGCCCTGCATATTTTTTTATCATCAACGGCGGTAGAATCACCAAAAAACCAGCAAGCACCACCAAATCAGGTTGTGCTGAATCGACACATGCCAAAAATGCTTCGTGAAACTTTTCTCTGTTTTCATAGTCCTTCGGCGATACTGCCACCGCGTCAAGTCCTTTCTTTCGAGCACGTTCTAACGCATAGGCATTTTTGTTGTTGCTGATAACTTTTACAATTTCTGTATTGGTAATCGTTTGTGCATCTATCGCATCCATTATCGCTTGCAGATTCGTTCCGCCTCCAGATATGCATACACATACTTTTAACATAACGTTACTCCTTTTTCGCCGTCCTTAATTTCACCAATCACATAACAGGTTTCCCCTACTGCTTTGACTGCCTCCATCGTTTTTTCGACATCGGACGAATCTACGGCAACTATCATACCAATTCCCATATTGTATGTGTTGTACATCACATGTTCATCAATGCAGCCTTTTTTCTGCAATAGCTGAAAAACTGGCGGAACCGCATAGCTATCTTTTTTGATAACTGCATGTACCTTATCATGGAGCATTCTTGGAACATTCTCATAAAAACCACCGCCTGTAATATGGCTGCACGCTTTTATCCGGATACCTGCATTCTGAATACTTTTGAGCGCATTGACATAGATAATTGTCGGCTCTAGCAGTGTTTCGCCGAGTGTCTTCCCAAGCTCATCATAATATGTATCCAGACTCTCTTTTGTCATTTCAAACACTTTTCTAACCAGTGAAAAACCGTTGCTGTGTACGCCGCTTGAAGCAATTCCCACAAGAACATCTCCAGCTTTTAGTTCGGCGCCTGTTATCAAATCCTTCTCGTCTACCACCCCGACTGCAAACCCTGCAAGATCATATTCTTCCTCTGGCATCAGTCCTGGATGTTCGGCTGTCTCGCCACCAATCAGTGCTGCACCACACTGCTTGCACCCCTCTGCTACACCTTTCACAATCTGCGCAATCTTTTCCGGCTCATTTTTTCCACATGCTATATAATCAAGGAAAAACAAAGGTTCCCCACCTGCACATGCTATATCATTGACACACATCGCTACACAGTCAATTCCTATCGTATCGTGCTTGTCCAGCAAAAATGCCAGCTTAATCTTAGTACCAACTCCGTCCGTTCCTGACACAAGCGTAGGTTTTTCCATCTCTTTGATTTTCTCCATAGAAAAAGCACCAGAAAACCCGCCGATTCCTCCCAAGACTTCTGGACGCATGGTATCTTTCACATATTTCTTCATAAGCTCCACTGACTGATATCCCGCTTCAATATCAACACCTGCGTTTTTATAATCCATAATCTCCTCCATCTATATTATCATATACACTCAAAATCTCTGTCACACGAATCCTTCGCATGATTTTCAACCGAACTCCTGTAAAACGTATCTTTATCAACAAACGCTTTTTTCTCCTATTTCTTCAGATATTCCTGATATCCGATTTCCTTCAGCTTTGCATCTTTTGCCATTACCTGTTCTTTGAGCTTTGATGAATACGCTTTGAGTTTTTCAAGCAGTTCGTTGTCTGATGTCGCAAGTATCTTTGCTGCCAAAAGTCCAGCGTTTGCACCACCATTAATCGCCACCGTCGCCACTGGAATTCCAGCAGGCATCTGCACAATCGAATAAAGAGAATCCCGACCGCCCAATGATGTCGTATGCATTGGAATGCCAATCACAGGCATCGGAAAAATAGCCGCACACATTCCTGGCAAATGTGCCGCCATCCCCGCCCCTGCAATAATCACTTTAAAACCTTTTTGCTCTGCGCTCTTAGCATATTCGAAAAATACATCAGGTTCTCTGTGTGCTGAAATAATGGTCATTTCATAAGAAATTCCAAGCTCCTCCAAGATATCTGCTGCTTTTGCCATCACAGGCATATCTGAATCAGAACCCATAACAATACCAACCTGTGCCATAATAACCCCTTTCTTGTTTCACTCACAAATCAAAACCGTTTTCTTCACATCTTATAGTTTACAAATAATACCTTTACACGTCAACTTAAAACCATAAAAATTACGCATTTTTTATATCCTTATCAAAGGGAATATTCAGTTTTTCTGTGCCTTCTAGTACAAATCTTCCCTTTTCAATAATTGGATACGCATTATGATTCTTATCATAGGCAATAATGGACCCCAATTCATCATATGGAATGGTAATATCTGTATGGCATGCAAAATATGCTTTTGCAGAGTCCGTCTTTCGCAGAATAGAAATAGAATTGTCTCTTGCAACAATTTCCTTTCCATCTTCATTATATACTTTTACATCCTCACTTCTTGAATAACAGGTATCACCCACAGCAAAGTGTGGCCCTGTCTTTTCTGCAATCAATATCGGAAATCTGCTACCAATATCATATTTCTTTGCAGTCATATACGCAGTGGTATTTGTTCCGATGGCAAATTCTCCCATTGGAAGCGTGTCATGATTATACAGCACATTTTCTTTAATATACGCCTTATTTTCTTCTTCATTATCAAAATTCGTACAAGTATACTCTGTTATCATACCATCTTTAAAATCTATCTCAAGATTATGGTACTCAAGCTCATTCAAAAATACGCGGCTGACATGCAGTTTCCCATTTGTTCCTTCAAGAACCGGCGAAGTAAAGACCTCTCCAACTGGAATATTGACATCTGCAACACAGTTTTCAAATATGGTCTCTTTCTCAGGATTTGCAAGCGGATACAATGCAACGCAAAGATTGGTCTGATTGCCATTCATCCCTTTTATTTCCACATAGGAAGCCTTATCCAGCGTACTGATAATTGCAGCCTGTATCTGCTCATATGTTTGGTAATCCAGTGTATTTAACTTCACTGTCTCATCAAAGATTTCCTCAAAATCGGCTCCAATATCCGGCACCGGAAATGCAATAATTGTAAAACTTCTCTCCTCGCCAATGATATATTGATTTGTAATATCAGCAGCAGCGCCTGCATATTCGGCAGACAGTTTCTGTTGTGCTGCGCTTAGGCTGGCTGCTTCTTTTTTGGAAGCTGGCGCAAATGGAACCTCTCCAAACACTTCCATCACAGCAGGACCTGCATATTTCAACGCCTTATCCTTTACTGATTCATAGGCAAGCTTCAATACTTCCAGTCTTCTATTGACCAGTTTTTTATCCAAAAACAGCGCGATATCATCTTTATGGTCATACAAAAACTGCTTGTTGGCATCCGCACCGAAATATCCCACTTTATTGACGCCTTTTTTGTGGAAAATACTATTACTTGCCCTATAAATAGTAGGCTTCAATCCCATCTTTTCAAAATTATGAACAGCCGCCCTGATAATCCGCTCAAATCCGAGCATATATCGAATATCAACCGTCCCTTTTTTGCTCAAATCTTTATTCCCTTTCACAAACCCAATGCGATATCCTTCTGTATACGTATCTGCTATCATCTGGATTCGCTCCATGGAAAGAGAATTTAAATACTGTGCCATTTGTTCTATCTCAGGTGATACAAACTCTCCATATTTATAGAGATAACATAAATTCTCCAAGTCGCTTTCCATAACAATTTTTGTAGCAAAATCACAATCTGGGTCCACCTGCGTGCATACTCTCCATGCAAAAGCAGTTTCTGAATAATCACTGACAAACCAGTAGAGTGTCTCCTTAAGTTCCTCTGGTGCTGGCGCTGTCTCTTCCGATTGTGCATAGGCAAACATATTATAGATTTCCACAAACAACTCCATGCGGATAACGATATCTTCTGCTCTTTTTTCAAATGCACATGGAATCAATTCTCTAAGTTCCGTATATAAAAAGGAAAGCAATGGTCCATATGCCTGTCCCAGTTTTTCGCACGCATAAACAGGATTGGCATAGCTCACCTTATAATTCTCGCCCAAAATATCCTCATACAATGCTTTATTTTCTGCTCTTAACGCATTGATATCGGTTGTTTTACCCAGATTTTGATAAACCTCTGCCACTTGCAAAATAAAACCTGCTGTTTTGCGAAAATACTCCTGATATTCCTGCGCAACATCCTGCATTGCTGCAATTTCTCTAATTCTGCCACAGGAAAGTTCATACCGTTCTGTTAAAATTTCCATCTCTAAATCACTCCTAAATATAAAATAATACCACTCGCACCAATTGCAAGTGAATTTAATATAATTCCAACGATCGGAAAAAACCGAAAAATATCCTTTTGCATCAGAGAACGTATCCCAATTACCAGACCAATGACAGCATATATCGCCGCCAAAAGCACCACCGCTCCATACTGCATACTTGCCTCTCCCTTTTTTAAAAAGGTGAAATGAACTGCAAGACATATGGAAATGGTTGCTGTCAGTCCTAGAATGAATGACATAATTCCCCACTTAGGATTCTTCTTGTCTGTAAAAATATACCCTGCTTTGCCAAAAATTCGAAGCATATCCCTCAATCCTTTTTATTTTATCCAAACAATCAAATAACGAATGATTATCTTCCCAACTCTCGCATAAAGCACAGCCGCCTTTATGTACCTCTGTGCATGTGAAAATGGGCATTCCGTATGAAATGCCCACCCAGCTAAAACAATATTTTTGATTTGCCGGCTAAGAGTTTCCCTCCGCTAATCAAAAGCAGTACTCCGCTTGTCAGACCTGCCACAATAGAAATCACTCCAATCACAATGTTAAGTGCCCCCGAACGACTCATAATTTTATATATTCTCTCATCCATACAAATTCTCCCCTTCAGGCATTTTTCTATTTATTTTGCACCATACTGTGCGTAATATAAATCCATCGCACTTTTCATTTGGTCATCAATCAATACTCTGCCATTATATTTTTTATTGTACAGATGTTCAATGACCTCTTCCATTGTAACAATTGCTGCGGTCTCTATTCCATAAACTTCGCGCAGCTCTGCCAGTGCGTTCTTTTGTATTTTGCCGCGTTCCTGACGATTCAAACTGATTATCAGCCCTACCACATCCACATTTGCCTGCTCCTTGAGAATCGGAAATGTCTCCTCAATAGATTTGCCGGAAGTTGTGACATCTTCAATAATTACTACCCTGTCTCCGTCATTTAAACCACTTCCCAAAAGAATTCCTGCATCTCCATGATCTTTTATTTCTTTTCTGTTGGAACAGTATCGGATTTCTTTGCCGTACAGTTCACTAAATGCCATTGTTGTTGCTACTGCAAGTGGAATTCCTTTATATGCTGGCCCAAAAAGCACATCAAAGTCTGTCCCATAATTATCATTAATCGCTCTTGCATAGTATTCCCCAAGCCTTCTGAGCTGTGAACCAGTAATATATGCCCCTGCATTCATAAAAAATGGTGATTTTCTGCCGCTTTTTAATGTAAATTCACCAAATTTCAGCACATCACTGTCAACCATAAATTCTATAAAGTCTGTTTTGTATTGTTCCATATGCTTGTTTTCTCCTTCTTAACAGGTTGCTAAACCCTTTCTATCGAAACATTATGAACCCTCTTTTATGAACGCTGTTCCCCGTACTATCTAACTTTTCCCAATTTTACCATATTTATGAAGGAGATTCAACTGTTACTTTTTGTTTCTTGCATAGATCTTTTTATGCAAAAACAAATCAAGCAGGGAAAGTTCTTCCCTGCCCAATTCACGCATCATCTCATGAAATGTTGTGTGTTCTGTCCGGTTCCCCGGCACTGATATCTGTATACATATCCAACAGCCCTACTGTCTCTGTTGCTGGTCTGCCATAGCTAATACAACACTTATGTGATACAGACTTTGCATCTTCAGCCTGGTCGTCAAACGTCACACTCATTCTGGCTGCTCCAAGCTCTAGTTCGTTATCCAAATGCCTCAAAATCTCATCAATCATCTTTTCATCATTTTCCATAACAAACCTCCATTCCGCTGCACATGCAGATTTCGATTTTAAATGATAACCGTTTCGCCATACCCAATTACCGACCAATGTTTGTAAGCGCCTGATCAATATCTGTAATCATATCAATCACTGCCTGCCTAGAGGCGTCCGCAAAGTTAAGAGCGCCAAATTGGCTATATTTATCATTTTGATACGCTGCAATAATTCCCCGTGAAGAATTCACAATCGCCCCAAGCCGATTATCGTCGAAGAAATGAACCAAATCTTTTCCGGAAGCGCCCTGCGCACCATAACCCGGCACCAGAATAAATGATTTTGGCATCATTTTTCGCAGTACTTTGCCCTGTTCAGGATATGTAGCGCCCACTACTGCCCCTACAGAACTATAGCCCTTGCTACCCATAAGCTGATCGCCCCAAGCTGCAACTTTCTCACCTACAATTTCATAAAGCGGCCTGTCTGCAAAAGCTATCCCGCCTGCATCTGCAGATGTTCCAGCCGAAATTCCTTCTTTGATTAAGCGGTCCTGAAATTCCCCGCTGGATGGGTTTGACGTTTTTACCAGTATAAAAATCCCTTTCTTTTCTTCTTTGCAAACGTCAATAAACGGTTTTACGCCGTCCGTGCCAAGATAAGGGTTCACCGTAATAAAGTCTTCGTTAAAAGCAGGATAGGTCTTACTTCCCACTTTTACGGCGCCAAGATGCCCCGTGGCATAAGCGGCGGAAGTAGAGCCAATGTCGCCGCGCTTTACGTCGCCAATTACGATTAACCCTTTTTCGCGGCAGTAGTCCACTGTCTTTTGAAACGCTTTTAAGCCCTCCACGCCAAATTGCTCATACATTGCCGACTGTGGCTTCACTGCCGGAATCAAATCAAACGTCGCATCAACAATCGCTTTATTGTACTGCCAAACAGCTTCGGCGGCGCCTTCTAATGTTTCCCCAAACTCCCCATATGCTTTTTTAAGGATATGATCCGGAATATAACTTAACATCGGATCTAACCCTACACAGATTGGAGCGTGGGTTTTTTTGATTTTTTCCACTAATTTCTGAATCATAGCATAGTTCCTCTCTTTTACACTGCGCCGCCCAAATCTTTGTCATGGTACACAAGTTTTCCACTCACCAGAGTAGCCATTACTTTTCCGGTCACTTCTCTGTTGTGGAACGGCGTGTTTTTCGCTTTTCCGGCAAACTCCTCTTTTAAAATTGTATACTTCTTACGCGGGTCGAAAATCACAAGGTCAGCGACAGCGCCTTCCTTAATCTCACCTCTGTCAAGGCCGATAATTTTTGCCGGGTTGTAGCTTAATTTTTCCGCCATCTGCAATGGCGTAAGATACTTTTCTAATACAAGTTCAGTATACGTCAAAGAAGCGGCTGTTTCAAGCCCTACAATCCCAAATGGAGCTTTTTTCATTGACATTCCTTTTTCAATCGCCGTATGCGGCGCATGGTCTGTCGCAATTACGTCGATTACGCCTTGCTTCAAACCTTCCTTGATGGCTTTTACGTCTTCTTTTGAACGCAATGGCGGGTTCATTTTATAGTTGGCGTCGTCTTCCACAATGTCTTCATCAGACAAAGTAAAATGATGCGGGCATGCTTCCGCCGTCACGTCCACTCCATGCTTTTTCGCTTCTTCTATCATTACAACGCCATTTTTCGTCGAACAGTGGCAAAGATGAAGTTTTGCGCCCACGCTTTCTGCCAATACCAAATCCCTCGCAATTATGGTATCTTCCACCGCATTTAAAATCCCATCTAAATGCAGTTCCTTTGCGCGCTCGCCGGCATTAATTACGCCGGATTTCATCAGGCTTTTGTCCTCACAGTGGGCAAACACCGGAATCTTTTCTTCTTTCGCCGCCTGCATCGCCTGATAGTAAAGCGATACGTCCATCACGGACTTGCCGTCTTCGGAAACCGCCGGAATGCCCGCTTTTACCATTCCCTTTATATCAGCCAGTTCCCTGCCTTCCTGCCCTTTCGTCACTGCTCCAATGGCGAGCACATTGACGGCTGCCAGATTTTTCGCTTTTTGATGGACATAATTAACTACATCTGCATTGTCCACGACAGGAGATGTGTTCGGCATAGCAAGAATGGTCGTAAAACCTCCTCTTGCGGCGGCTTTTGCGCCAGATTCAATCGTTTCTTTCTCCTCAAATCCCGGGTCCCTTAAATGCGTGTGCAAATCAATAAATCCCGGCATAACCAGACAGCCTTCGGCTTGAATCGTCTGATCCGCCTGTTCTTTAATGGCTTTTCCGATTTTTACGATTTTTCCATCTTCAATCAAAATATCAGACACTTCATCGAATTTAGAAGCCGGGTCTAGCGCTCTCCCATTTTTAATTAATACTTTCATCTTCTTCACCTCACTGACTTTTTACTATAACTGCGTCGTTACAAATATATCATAAATCGCTTTGATTGCGGCTTCAAAATCATGGTTCGCCACCCCGATAATAATATTTAACTCACTTGACCCTTGATCGATCATTCTCACATTGACATTTGCATGGGATAATGCCGAGAAAATCCGGCCGGCCGTCCCACGGGTGGCGCGCATTCCCCTCCCCACCACAGCAATTAACGCATAATCCGCTTCCAGCTCGATCGTATCCGGCCCCGCAAGCCTGTGAATCGCGGATAACACCTGTTGTTCCTTGCCCTCAAACTCTTCCTGATGGACAAAAACCGTCATGGTGTCTATGCCGGAAGGCATATGCTCAAATGAAATTCCGTTCTGATCAAATGCCGTTAAAACTTTCCGACAGAAACCCACTTCAGAATTCATCATATCTTTATCAATATTGACCGCCACAAATCCCTTTTTCCCTGCAATTCCGGTGATCGTATATTTTGAATGGTGGCATGTGCTTTCCACAATCAAAGTCCCTTCTTCTTCCGGCGCGTTTGTATTCCTGATATTAATCGGAATCCCTGCCTGCCGCACCGGAAACACAGCTTCCTCATGCAATACCGTAGCTCCCATATAGGAAAGTTCCCTTAATTCCCTATAAGTAATCACCTTTATCACTTCTGGATTTTCAATAATCCGCGGGTCTGCCACCAGAAAACCGGATACATCTGTCCAGTTTTCATATAAATCCACTCCAGCGGCTTTTGCCACCACCGAACCTGTAATGTCAGAGCCGCCTCTTGAAAATGTGCAGACAACGCCGTCTTCACGGATGCCATAGAACCCCGGAATCACGGCTCTTTCCGCCTTTTTCAAACGTTTCGACAAAATGCGGTTCGTTTTCTCTGGTTCAAACTCTCCATTTTTATCAAAAAAAATCACTTCAGCCGCATCTATAAATTCATAGCCCAAATATGCCGCCATAATAATTCCATTTAAGTATTCCCCACGTGAAGCCGCATAATCTCTGCCCGCTTTTTTTGCAAAATTTTCAGCAATGACGCGAAATTCCTCCTCCAAAGACAGCTTCAAGTTTAAGCCATTGATAATCGAGTCAAAGCGGTCCTTGATTTTTTTCAGCTTCATCTTAAAATCTTCTTCCGCTTCCGCTGACGCATAACAGTCATAAAGCATATCCGTCACTTTCGTATCTTTCGCATTCCGCTTGCCCGGCGCGCTTGGCACTACATACCTTCTGCATTCCTCTGCGCGCACAATATCGCCCGCTTTGGCAAACTGCGCCGCATTCGCTAAAGAACTGCCTCCAAATTTCACTACTTTTATCATCACTTTTACTCCTTACTTCTTTATTCCATCAAACAGACGCCAGATCAGCTTATGCCCGTCCGGGATCAATCTCCCTGTTTTTTGGGCTTCCGCTTCATTGTATTGATAGCCCTCCGCCTGTTCTATTGTACTGTCATACAGCAGATACGGTACATTGTCCGACGTATGCGTGCGGATTGAAACCGGCGTTGGATGATCTGGAAGGACCGCCATGCAAAACTCCTCGCCTGCCGCCTTTAACCCTTCCACAATCGGCCGCACAATCCGCTGATCCAAATTTTCAATCGCCTGAACTTTCCGCTCTGCGCTTCCCTGATGCCCCATTTCGTCCGGCGCTTCCAAATGGACATACACAAAATCACATCCGCCCTTCGTGAGCGCTTCCACTGCCGCTTGGGCTTTGCCTTCGTAATTGGTGTTAAGCCCGCCGTTTGCCCCATCAACGGCAATCACCTTCATCGACGCTCCCACTGCAATCCCTTTTAATAAATCAACCGCAGAAATCATCGCTCCGGTTTTGCCCGTCATCTCCTGAAACGAAGACAACGCCGGCTTTGTGCCCGCGCCCCAAAACCAGAACGAATTGGCGGGATTTTTGCCCTGACGCTTGCGTTTGGCATTCAAAGGGTGGTCCTTTAAAATTTCATAGCTCCTTTTTGTCATCGCCAGTAAATCCGGCTGCTTTGGAAGTTTCCCTTCTATCTTCTGCCCTAAAATATCATGTGGCGGCGCAAGATCCATTACGCTTCCATTCTCCCAGATCAAAAGATGCCTGTAACTCGTCCCGGCATAAAACCGGAACTCCTCCGTCTCAATTTCTTTACGGACGGCATCCAGCAGAATTTTCGCATCTTCTGTCGAAATCTCGCCTGCGCTATGGTCTTTCATGGAACATAAGTCAAATCCGCCTTCCTCCTCCGATAAAGTCACAAGATTACAGCGAAGCGCGATGTCCGTTTCTTTCATTGACACGCCAATGCTAAGAGCTTCAAGCGGCGATCTGCCGGAATAATACTTTCTTGGATCGTATCCCAATACCGATAAATTTGCCGTATCGCTGCCCGGGCTCATGCCGTCAGGAATCGTATGTACCATTCCAATTTCCCCTTTTGCGGCAAGCTGATCCATCATTGGCGTTTTGGCATACGCAAGCGGCGTCAAATCCCCTAATGCTTTAATGGGACGGTCTGCCATGCCGTCCCCTAAAATTACTAAATATTTCATCTTCCCTGCTCCTTTTAAATCAGCCTACGCGGATTACAGAACAAATTCCGCCAAGTTTTGCGGATTTTTCTGCAAACGCCGCCTCTGTCATAACGCCTGTCACAAAACCGCTTTCCCCTGAAACCTCCGGAAGCGTGACAAACTCAACCTGTCCAAAAACGGCTTCTATCTCAGTTTTATCCGCAGCGGCGCGTACAAAGAACGCATTTTCTATCTTTTCAAAATCTGCCAGTTTTAATTCTTTGGAACTCCATTCCACCCAGATATTCCGGTTCAAATGTTTTGCAATGTCCACCATATCTGCAACGACTGCGGAAGCCGTCGGCAGTTTTCCGGCGCCGCTGCCATAAAACATCGCATCGCCAAGGACGTTTCCATGGACAAATACTGCATTAAACACATCATTCACATTATAAAGCGGATGTTCCGGCGACAGTAAGAATGGAGCCACCATTGCAGAATAGCCGTCTTGTGTTTTTTTGCTGGACGCCAGCAGTTTGATCGCGCGTCCCATCTGTTTTGCATATTTCATGTCCACTGCGGAAATTTTTGTAATCCCTTCCGTATGGATCTCGTGGAAATCCACCTGCTGCCCACAGACCAAAGAAGTTAAAATCGCAATTTTCCGGCAGGCGTCATATCCTTCAATATCTGCCGTGGGATCTTTTTCCGCATACCCCTTCTCTTGGGCGTCTTTTAACACATCGTCAAACTCTAGGCCTTCATTTGCCATTTTCGTCATCATATAATTTGTCGTGCCGTTTAAAATCCCTGTAATTTCTTCAATCTCATCTGCCGTTAAACAGGAATTTAAAGGCCGTATAATCGGAATCCCTCCGCCAACGCTCGCTTCAAACAAGAAATTGACGTTTTTCTCTTTCGCAAGGGCGATTAATTCCGCTCCTTTTTCCGCAACTAACGCTTTATTAGACGTCGTCACATGCTTTCCCGCCTCTAACATTGCTTTTACAAAGGTATAGGCAGGCTCTACGCCCCCCATTGTCTCTACTACGATTTTCACATCGGGATCGTTTACAATCGTCTGATACTCATGTATCACTTTATTTGCAATCGGCTCTCCCGAAAAATCCCTAATATCTAACACATATTTAATCTCTATGCCTTCTCCGGCTCTTTTGGCAATGCTTTCGTGATTGGTTTCTAACACTTCCACTACTCCAGAACCAATCGTGCCATATCCCATTACTGCTGCTTGTATCATATTACCCTCCATTTTATATTTCCGGCGGAAAACATAGCCGGAAAGATTCTGAACTGTTAAAAAATAATATCATAATTTAGGGGTTGTTGCAACTAAATGTTGGTGGCTTGCGGAAGAAAGGGTATGCAGACGGGGCTGTGTTCAGGGATTAATGCTTTCTAAAGTATCCCGATTTTTGTTTGTGTACGGACGGAACCGCTCCATACACGCCGTCCATGGCGTGAATGGAGCTTCCGCGGACGTCCTGTCCGCGGATTCCTGTGAGTTTACGGGATACTTAAGAAACCCTAAATCCCATCGCAATGCCCCGTCTGCATACCCTTCTTCCTCTGTATCGGTTGTGTGGAAATTTACGTTTTTATGGGTTGTGTGTTTGGGGTTCTTTGCCTGTTTTTTGCCTGTTTTTTGCCTGTTTTTTGCTGTTTTTGGGGTTGTTTCACTGTCTTTGGTTGGTTCGTTGTCTTTGGTTGGTTCGTTGTCTTTGGTTGGTTCGTTGTCTTGGAGTTTTTTTTCTGTTTTGGGATTGTTTCGCTGTCTTGAATTTGTGTCTTTGTCTTGGATTTGTATCTCTATCTTGGATTTATATCGCTGTTTTTGCGAATATTTGGATTTGAATATTAGGCTGTGGCGTTTTTGGATTTGAAATTTTTATTTCGCGGATTTTGATAAAATGAGCATACCTTAGCAGGCATGCTCAATCAAATATTTTAGATGCTGTAATTCCGTTATGAAAACGGCGCATGTATTCATTGTCTAATGCAATATACTCTGCGTTTCCGATAACGTGTTTTACTCGACAATTTAAAGCAAGATACACTTTCAGTATAATGTCTATGCTTGCATTATCAAATATCTTTACCCTTTATTCCTAATATTGCAATGTCCTATCATTGATTTCTGCTTTGTTTGCAAGCTAGCTCTGTGGCAAGCCAGCTTTTTGCCTGCTTCATATTCGTTGCAAAATAATATGGAACAGGTAATCCGCAAATGGAGGGTTCTTTCGTTTTTGATATGCTGTCGGTTCGTTTAGGCGGTTTCGCTGTTTCGCTGTTTTACTGTTTGAATGGATAATAATGTGGGTTTTGGCATTTTTACTTTTCTGTATGGCGTTGAAATATATTGCGGGTTTTGGCATTTTAGCTTTTCTGTATGCCGATGTAAAACAATGGGGTTTTGGGTTATTTTTTCTTTTTTCTCCACCACCAGATTCCGCCGCAAAAAATGCAAAACGCCGCTGCGGCAAAGAGCAGGGGGCTTTGCTGCCAGTGAGTTATTTTGCCGGAATCGTATGCTTTGTCTGCGCCAAGCAGCATTAGGTAAAGGCTTTGTGTATAATCTTGCTCTTTGATTGGCTTTTTTGCTTCTTCTAATATGGCTTCGGTTCTTTTGTTGTCCAGATATTCGCTGGCTTCTCCGTTGGCGTCAAGAAATACGGACTTGTTTTCTATGTCTACTGCGCAATAGAGTCCGTTTTTGTATTCGTCGTTATAGGATAATATGCCTTTATATGCGATTACTGAAATGTTCCACCCGCTTTTTTCGGAAAGTTCTGTTGCGATGGATTCCAGCCAGTCGGCTTCTTCTTCCATTAATGCGCCGGCTTCATCTAGGATTGTGACTTTTTCGTTTTGCTGCCCTGTTTCTTTCATCTGATGTCCTCCTATCCGCCGTTTTCTTCCATATGCTCCGGCTGGCCTAATGACATCCATTTTAAATATCCGTTGATAAATAGATCTATTTTTCCGTCCATGACTCCGTCGGCATTGCTTGTCTCTACGCCTGTCCGATGGTCTTTTACCATGGTATAGGGCTGCATAACGTAGGACCGTATCTGGCTGCCCCAGCCGATTTCTGTGACTTCCCCGCGGATTCCTTCGGCTTTTTTTGCGTTTTCCTGCTGTTTTAACAGATATAGTTTGGCTTTTAACATCTGCATTGCTTTGTCTTTATTCATGTGCTGGGAACGCTCGTTTTGGCATTGTACAACGATTCCGGTCGGAAAATGCGTAATGCGGATTGCGGAAGATGTTTTGTTGATGTGCTGGCCGCCTGCGCCGCTGGAACGGTACGTGTCTATGCGGATATCGTCGTCTTTTATTTCTATGTCGATCTCGTCTTCTATGTCCGGCATTACGTCGCAGGAAACAAAGGAGGTCTGCCGCTTGCCTGCTGCATTAAATGGGGAAATCCGCACCAGCCTGTGAACGCCGCGCTCTGATTTTAAGTAACCGTATGCGTTTTCTCCACTTACCTCAAATGTAATGGATTTTATACCGGCTTCTTCTCCGTCCAGCGAGTCTAAGACTTCTACGGTAAATCCATGGGACTGCGCCCATCGGGTAAACATGCGGTAAAGCATGGAAGCCCAGTCACAGGACTCTGTTCCACCGGCTCCGGCGTGAAGCGATACGATTGCATTGTCTTTGTCGTATTCTCCCGATAAAAGCGTTTTCATGCGGATTTTTTCTAATGTTTCTTCAAATTCTGTAAGTTCTGCTTCTATGTCCCCAATAAGAGATGCATCGTTTTCTTCGGCCGCCATTTCTATTAATGTTTCTATGTCTTCAAATTGGGTTTTTAACTTGCTGTATGTCTCTACGTCGCTTTTTAAGCTTTTTAAATCTTTCATTTTTTGTTGGGAAATTTCGACTTTATCCCAAAAATCCGGCGCTTCCATTTCCCGCTCTAATTCTAAAATCTGCTGTTCTTTGGCAGCTAAGTCAAAGTGAATCCCTCACTTCCACTAATGGTTTGCGAAAGGTATTCCATTTCATTTTGAATCCATCTAATTCTACCACTGTGTTCACCTCTTTCTTTTTTTCCATTTTTTTATTATAGAACTCACAGCCCATGCGAGCAGCAGCCCCGCCGCCGCCCCAAGGCTGTCAATGAATACGTCTTTTAGTTCCCCTGAACGGCCTTCAATAAATAACTGATGGAACTCATCGGTTGCGGCATACATGGCTGCGCCAAGTTCGGCCCATAGGAACCGCCTGCCGCTTAAGTCCGCATATTGCGTGAAGTTGCCTAACAGGATACAGGCAAGTATGGCATATTCTGTCATATGCGCGGCTTTTCGCGCCGGATGTTCTATAAGGCTTGCGTATTGCCGCATTAAATCTTCTTTCCAGCCAAAATTTGCCGCGCTATTGACCCCTTCCACTATCTGATAGGCCAGCGTTCCGCTGATTTCACTTGAATCGTCTGCTTTCTGGGAAGAAAAGCCAAAAATAACCGCCATCCAGATAACCGCCGCCGCCAGCCATACATATCTGCTGTTTTTTCGCTTCTGTTCCGTCACTGTGTAGAAATCTCCTCGTTTAATACTTCCATCGCTTTCAATACCTGATTGTCTTTTAACTCCTCGTATTCTCCTTCTTTGTCTCCCGAATATTCATATTTCAGCTCGATGTCCGGAGCTATCCCAGAACCGTGGATATTCTCTCCTTTTGGCGTAAAATATTTCGCCGTCGTCAGTTTTATGGCGTCGCCTTCCGATAATCCTAAAATACTCTGCACAACGCCTTTTCCAAATGTCGTCGCGCCAATCAGCGTCCCATAATCAAAATCCCTTATTGCCCCGGCTAAAATCTCGGAAGCGCTTGCGCTGTTCGAGTTTATCAATACGGCAAGCGGATAATCCATCTTTTTTTCATCGTCTGACGTATAATCCTGCCGTTTTCCGTATTTATCTTCGGTATATACAACAGTCCCTTCCGGCAGAATGTCGTCTAACACTCCTGTCACTGAGGTAATCATACCGCCGGGATTATCCCTCACGTCAATAATCATCGCCTGCATTCCCTGCCCCGCAAGTTTTTCTACGGCTTCTTCAAACTGCCGCACAGTCGGCGCCCCAAAGTCTAAAATATGGACATAGCCTGTTTTCTCGTCCAGCATTTTGCTCTCTACAGTCGGAAGGTCGATGTTTGCGCGTTTTACGTCGTATTCCCTGTAGTCCGTATCTCCTTCCCTGTAAATCTGCAAATGCACGTCTGTCCCTTCTTCTCCGCGGATATGCGTAACTAAATCTGACAGTTCCATGCTTGTAGCTTCAATATCCCCTACCGTGACAATCATGTCCCCGTCCATAAGCCCCGCTTCTTCTGCCGGAGAACCTTCATAGACGTGTTTGATTGTCACCTGCATGGATTCCTTATCTTGTAAAAGGCTTGCGCCTATGCCATAATATTTCTGCGTCGCGCTTATCTGCAAATCTTCGTATTCCCGCGCAGTGTAATATTCCGTGTATTTATCGTCCAATCCTGCAAGCAGGCCGGAATAAATGCCTTCGGCAAGCGTTTCTTCTTCTACGTCATCATAATAATACAAATGAATATATCCTATTAATTCATTGATTTTTGCAAGCGTCTGATCGCTTAAAGCCGATTTTTTCGTTTCCTCACCGGACGGCGCAATGACAATATGCCTGCCCATCAGATTAACCGCAAGGAAAAGAACCGCGATCCCTACAAACAGCATTCCTCCCGCGCCGATTAGGACGCCTTTCGCAAAACTGCCTTTTGTTTTCTCTTTTTTCTCCGGTTCTTCATAATCCAGTTCTTCCATGTTAAAACAATCCTTTCCCAAAGCTTTTACCTGTTATTATACGTTATTTCCGCTGAAATCATGCCTTCCTCCCTTATTGGCTTTCCTATACATTCAAATGCTTCCGGATCGTAAACCTGCTTCCCAGAAAACCGATTCCCACGCCAAGGATTAACGCCGCGGGCACGAGGGTGTGGAATACTTTCCCTGCCGGCACAAATGAAATTAGGTTGCTTAAAAAACTGAATTTTACGCCAATATATACGACTACTTTATTGTAAAGCAGATAAAGCAGGGCAAGCGGCAGCGCAGCGCCGATTAAACCGATTAAAACGCCTTCCACAATAAATGGGGCGCGCACAAAGGAATCTGTGGCTCCAATTAACTTCATAATGCCGATTTCATCTCTGCGGACAGCAATTCCCGTCGTTACGGTATTGCTGATTAAGAAAATTGCGACAAGAAACAGGATTAAAATAATCCCTACGGAAATGTAGCCAATCAAGCTGTTAAAATCGGAAAGCGTATTCGCTACCATTGCAGAATGGCGGACTTCCCGCACGCCTTCTAATCCCTTCAGATAATCCACCAGAACGGACTGCATGGATACGTCGCTTAAATAAATAGCATAACTGGCAGAGTTGGCAAGCGGGTTATCTTCTTCAAATCCTGCCGCCGCCTCTGCGTGGCCCTCAAAATATGCTTCTTTAAAATCACTCCACGCTTCTTCTGCTGAAATAAATTTATAATCCGCCACTTCCGCCCGGTTATGTATCTCATTGCCAATCGCTTCTATCTGCTCTTGTGAAATGCCCGGATCAAAAAAAGCCGTGACTGCCACTCCCGATTCCGCTTCTTTTACCATTGCTTGAAAATTAGACACAATCGCAAAAAACAGCCCAAAAAGGAAAATACAGGCGGACATTGTCGCAATCGAAGCCAATGAAAACATTTTGTTGCGCCAGATATTGCAAAATCCCTGTTTAATTGTATAGCCTAGAGAGCTAATCCTCATGTTCTCCACCGTTTACATCTGAAATGATGACGCCTTTCTGTATGGTAATAATTCTCTTTTGCATCACTTTGACAATTTCCAAATTGTGTGTGACGACAACGACAGTCGTCCCACGTTCGTTTATTTCTTCCAGTAGCTTCATAATTTCCCATGCGTTATTTGCATCTAGATTTCCGGTCGGCTCATCTGCCAGAAGTATTTTCGGACGGTTAATCAGCGCCCGCGCGATTGCCACACGCTGCTGTTCCCCGCCTGAAAGCTGTTTCGGAAATGATTTATATTTCGCCGCCAAACCCACCATCGAGAGCATCTGAGGCACTTTCCGGCGGGATTCCCTGACAGACGCGCCGATTACCCTTTGCGCAAACGCCACATTGTCATACACATTCCGGTCTTTTAAAAGCCTGAAATCCTGAAACACTACTCCTAAATCCCTCCGAAATTTCGGAACCTGCCTGTGGTGGATAGAACTTAACTTCCTGCCGTTAATTACAATGTCTCCCGAAGTTGGCTCTAATTCCTTTAGCAACAGCTTAATCAATGTCGACTTTCCGGAACCACTGTCCCCTACCACAAACACAAACTCCCCCGCCCTAATTTCTAAATTCACGTCATTTAACGCCGGAATGCCGGCGGAATAGGACTTATTAATATGTTCTAACTTAATCATGTCTACCTCCTGACGTTCAAATTAATAATCCATCGTTTCCATATATTTCATATATTTCACCACCATTAATGCGATTTTAAATGTAATCGCATCTTCAAACACACGCAAATCTAAGCCTGTGCTTTTTTGAAGCTTATCCAAACGGTAGACAAGCGTATTTCTGTGAATATAAAGCTGTCGGGAAGTCTCTGACACATTGAGATTATTTTCAAAAAACTTGTAAATCGTCGTCAGCGTCTCGTCATCAAAATCGTCCGGGGATTTTCCGTCAAAAATTTCCCCTATAAACATCTTGCACAACGGGATCGGAAGCTGGTAAATTAACCGCCCGATTCCCAACGTGGAATATGCAACAATCTGATGATCCGGCAGAAAAATTCTCCCAACGTCTAACGCCATTCGGGCTTCTTTGTAAGAACGGGACACGTCTTTAATGTCCGTCACGATTGTGCCGCATGAAATACGGATTTCCTTCTTGTCTTTGCTTTTAAATAAATCCAGAATCACTTCTGCCGTTTTATATAAATCTTCATACAATTCGTCTTCGTTGACTTCTTTTACGACGATAATATCTTTTTCATCTACGGCCGTCACAAAATCTTTCGACTTATTCCCATAAATCCCTTTGACTTTTTCAATGTCATTGCCGTCTTTGTCACGATCCGTTTCAATTAGGAAAACAACGCGTCTTGCCTCTGCATCGATATGAAGGCGTTTTGAACGGTTATAAATATCCACCAACAGCAAGTTATCTAACAAAAGATTTTTCATAAAATTGTCCCGGTCAAAACGCTCTTTATAGGCAACCAGCAGACTTTGGACTTGAAAGACTGCCATCTTCCCCACCATATAAACGTCCTCACTGTCCCCTTTTGCAAGCAGGATATATTCCAACTGATGCTCATCAAATACTTTAAAAAACTGATACCCCTGCATGAGCTGGGAATCTGCCGGAGAATCAGCGAAAATTTCTGCAGCCTTACTATAATCTTCCGGATTTGGAAAGGTAGCGGCGCACACCTTACTTTCCGTATCAATCATACATAAATCGATTCTCGTAATTCCCTTTAAACCGTCAAGGGTATTTTGCAGTATCTGGTTCGATATCATATTTTTTCTCCTTTTATAAATGAAAAACTCCTACTTTAGTTATTCTAAGCTAAAATGCCAAAAAAATAAAGAGGAAATGCAATACTTTTTATGCACTTCCTCAAATTTTATTTTTTATATTCTAAAAATCCTTCACCAAGCACTTCTCTTGCATCTGATACAATCACAAAAGCAGATGGATCAATTTCCGCCACGATTTCTTTTAAATCTACAATTTCTTTTTTCGACACTACGCAATACAACAGACACTTCTCACTTCCGGAATACATTCCCTTGGCATACAAACCCGTAACGCCACGGTTTAGCCGCTCCATCAAAACCTTTGCCATCTGCTCCGACTTGCCGGTTACAATAAGCGCCGCTTTTGAAAATTTCATGCCTTCCATTAAAGTGTCTGAAATTTTTGAAGTGACAAATATGGCGATTACCGCATAAAAGCCAATCCGAATCCCAAACATATAAAGGCCCGCTATCACAATCAGCCCGTCAATGACCTGTAAAATCTGTACGACGGAATAATGGCGGAAAATTTTATGCTGTAGCAGAACCGCCAGCAAATCCGTACCGCCTGTTGTTGACTTTGCCAAAAGCACAAAGCCTATGCCTGCGCCGGACAAAACGCCGCCAAATATGGCGGCTAACATTGGGTCCTGCTGTGAAAGATCAATTTCCGGCAGAAAATACAGCCAGACAGAAAGCATACTTGCCGCAAATCCGGTCCTTCCGACAAATTTTTTCCCCTTTACCTTCCATGCCACAAAAAAAACAGGAATATTGAGAGCAAAGTTTGTCAGCCACAATGGTATGCCATATTGCTGCGCAATAATTGCAATGCCGGAAAATCCGCCAGTCACAAGCCCAATGGGAGAGTACAGCCACTGAATCCCAAAGGCAAGGCATCCGGAACCAAGCGTCATTAAAAAAAGATCCCACAAAAGCGTCTTTTTCCCAAACCACGTCATATCTTATTTTTTGTCCTCATTCTTAGTTTGCCCATACTTTAACATGGAAAGACGAAGCCTGCCGCGCAGCGCCAGCTTTTTTAACGCGCTGCCCACATGCCGTACACCGGATTTCTGCCAAAATGCAGTGCCTATCCCATACCAGACGCAGGCGCCTATTTTATCTTTATGCGACTGTAAAAATTCTTCCTCATCTGGAGATTTCAGCGCCGAAATCACAATATCCGGCATTGCGCCGTTAATTTCATTCACGATCGTATCCATATCTTCCGTACATGTCTCTACAGCGTAAACGCCTGACGCCACAAACCCCGGCGCCCATTCTGTAAAAACCTCCTGAACCTGTAAAAGCTCCGTATCTGTCGAAGCAATTAAAAAAACCCGCTTCCGGTTGAGCGTCACGCGTCTGAGCAACTCGCATAAAAAGTCCTGTTCACGAATTTCCCGCATACGTTGCGCAGTCACATGACCTGTCTCCGACAAAATTTCACAATCTCCAACGATACAAAGATCCGCCTGCTTTAAGCAATCTTTTACGGCAGGATGGTCATTCGCCAAAATAAGCTGTTCCATCGTGACAGTTTCAATAATATTTAACATGGCGCTGGCAAGATAAGTATCCAACCGCAGTAACGATTCCCTAACGGTATAATTGTCCACACACATATCTAATATTTTGATTTTTTTGCATTCTGTCTTTTTCACCATATTACCCCTGACTGCCCGAAAATTATTTTTAAACCCCCATATTTTACCAAAACGCCCCATGGCAAAAGCAAAACCATATTTCAATAAAGACCATTCTAACCCTTTCTGTTCTTAGTGTAATTATCCGAACAGATGGCTTAGAAGATGAAAAACGCGTCTGAATGAAATATGGTTTTACTTCTGCCGCCTGCGCACGATATAGGTTCTCTTTCAAAAATTAATTTCCGTGCCCTGACTACGATACCTTTTGAAACGCCCAGAGGGTATACCTTCACGGACGAAACCCAGCATATGCGGCCTTTCCGATGTCCGTAGGGTATAGTTAGTATCTGCAATGTTTTATCTTTTATTCTCTATGATTTTTTTGATTCATCTCCATAATACGGTTTATAATAACCGCTGTAGTATCCTTTGTATGAACCTCTGTAATAACGGTTATAATAACCGCCTTTTTCCATTTTAACTTTATTTAAAACAACGCCAAGAATCTTGCAGCCGGTAATTTCCAACTGTTTCTTTATATCCTGAACAAAACGGTAACTGCATTTGTTCGCTTCTACCACTAAAACCACGCCGTCACATTTTGGAGCGATAATCGCCGTATCAATTACAGAGCCAAGCGGCGGGGAATCAATTAAAACTGTGTCATAATTCGCCCTGCCATATGCAATCAATTCTTCAAAATAGCGATTGCCTAAAAGCTCCGTCGGATTCGGGGTTGTATGCCCTGCAAAAATAATATCCAGATTCTGCACATTTGTTTCGCAAAGCACATCGGAAAGTTTCGACTGACCGCTGAGATAATGGGATAAACCCTTAATGCTTCCCTTTTTGCTCTTAGCGCGGTGACGTCCTACCAAAACGGATTTACGCAGATCCGCATCGACAATCAAAACTTTTCTCCCGTCTTCCGCAATCGCCCTGCCAAGCTCCATTACAACGCTGCTTTTGCCCTCGTCCGGCGTACAGCTTGTAAAGGTAATCACCTGAATATCCGCTCCGCAGAAACTTAAGTTTGTCCTTAAGGAATTGAAAGCTTCTCGTTTTCCATATGCTAATTTTTCTAACTTTTCCAATTCTACTTTCATTTCTTTTCACCCTTTCTGACGCCCCATAATTTACGTTTCTGCTTTTTCTCGGAATTGTCTGTCCCGCCTTCTTCCGGTACGGAAGCTAATGTATTCAATTTCAGGAACTTCTCAATATCATCTGCGGTTCTCATCGTATCATCTAAAATATTGCGGATCACAATATATCCAATCGACAACAACAAGCCAAGAACTGCCCCTATCAATATGTTTTTGACATTATTCGGGCTGCTCTGCCCTTTTGCCTCAATCGCTTCTTCCACGACTGTAGGCTCGTCCACTTTCATAATCTGGGACATACGTTTCTGGGAAACAGCGACAAACTCATTTGCAATCTCTTTTGCGGCAACCGGATCAGGATAAGTAATCTGGATTTGGATAATTCGGGTATTGTCTTTATTTGTAATCGACAGATGTCCTAATAATTCTCCATAAGTTACGTCAAGATCCAAATTCTCTGCCACCTGCTCCACTACAGGACGGCTTTTAATCAATTCCTCATAGTCATTTGCAAGGCTGCTCCCCATCTGCAAATCAGTCAGGCTGACAATCGTATCGGAATTGGCTAAAATATACATCTTTGCAGTAGAAGTGTACATCGGCGTCAAAGCATAGACGCTAATCAATCCTGCTAAAACCGCTCCAATTACAGTCACGGAAATCACCATCATCAGGTGATTCATAATCAATATGAATATCTCTCGTAAATCAATTTCAATTTCATCATTCTGGGAATTCATAGTCATCCTCTTTCTTTTTAACTGTATTTTTTTGGTAACAATTCCGTCACTTGTCTTTTAAAAGAGATTGCCGATTTTCATAAAGAAGTCGGTCAACGCAAGCTTCCGGCAGTTTTTTATAAAGCTTCTCCACACAATTTTTCATCATTGGCGGACGCTCTTTCAAATTATGGCAGTCACTGCCCAAAAAATGAATAAGATTCGCTTCTATATATTTCCTCAACCGCGCGGATCTCCGGTCAAATGCGCCGCCCATCAGGCTTCCAGTGTTTACCTGAAGCAAAACGCCCATTTTCACCAGTTCCCGCACGTTCGATTCCTGTTCAAAAACCGCATGGACTCTCTCCATATGCGCAAGAATCGGATCATACCCTTCTTCTACAAGTTCTTTTAACCCCTGATATACTTTTCCATACTGCTCATTGGGATAAAACTCCACTAACAAATGCCTGCTTTTCGCCATTGTCAGGATATGGCCTTTTTCAATTTCCTCCACAATTCCCCTTCGGTAGAACACTTCATTGCCGCAAAACACTTCAAAATCCGGCGCAATCTGTTTCGCAAGCCCATCTGCCTTCTTCGCCAAATCCAGTATCTTCTGATTGTCCTGCGTATCATTGGGATAATTATGCGGAGTCGCCACAATCTGACGCACGCCCTGCCCATAAGCCGCCGTAAGCATCTGCAAGGTCATTTCCCAATTTCTGGAACCATCATCTATCCCCGGCAGAATATGGCTATGTATATCCAAATATCCTATCTGTTTCATCATTCATGCTTCCTCATGCGTAAAACTGCAATCCACAGAAAAACTGTAAGAACAGCCGCAACTGCGCTTATCAAATAAAACGGATATAGGCTCCGGCTGCTAAGCGTATCCAAAAATTTCTCATAATCCGCTGAGGCGACGCCAGAAATGGAAAACCAGCCTCCAAAACGGACTGCAAGCGCGCACGCAATATTCCAAACTGCAGCTGTAAAAAAACCGCCTGCCACATAACGCAGCGCATGCCGCCGGCTGTGATGCCAGCGAAACAATATTAGGATAAAAAGAACCGCAAAAACCGCAGACGCCACAGCTATCCCAAAAAACAGCGGCTTCCTTTCCTGAATAAACGACTGATATTCCGTCACAAACGACGGATAGATATATCTGCTGCAAATTGCCGCGGATTCTGACGCCAAAATATCCGATGCTTCTTTTACGCTTTCTGTCTCATACACATCTTGTTCTTTTAGATACTTTTCGATTACTTCCCGCTGACCAAATTGCTCTCCATCTTGCATTTCTGAACCGTCAACATATTTATAAAATGCAAGATATGCTGCATTTTCGTCCCATATTTCTTCTGTCAAAGACTCCGGCAGTCCATAAGAGGAAAACAATTCTTTTTGTTTTTGAAGCATCTCCTGCTCCATTCCAGTTCCATAATCACTTAGCCTTAAACTTTCCTGAAATAAGCGGGGACTTAAATAGCCAGCCAACAACTCTATACTAAAGAACAGCAAAAAAACTGCCACTGACAATGCGATAGCGACTGCCAGACTGGATGCTGTCCTGAATTTTCGTTCTTTATGCATATATTATTCTCCAATTTCCGGTCCTGATATTTTTTCTGCATAAACAAAAAATCTTTCATTCCGAAGCTTATCTTCCGCCCCGAACGGATAACAGGTGTAAAGCGTAAGTTCCTCGCTTTCTGAATCTCTTTTTTTATAATCCAGAACGTCTAAAACCTCTGTCCCTGTCACTTTATACTCATATTGTCCATAATTTGTTTTAATAGAAAGAACCATGCCTTCCTTTGCCAATGCGAGCGGAGCGAAAAACGTCGCGTCATGCCCGCTGATTAAAATTTCTTTTCCCTGTCCCGGCAAACTTCTTCCGGCATAGGTTCCCACTCCCTGTTCCAAAACCTGATCTGTATCTCCATAATAGAGCGGCGCTTTTAAATCTATTTCATTACAAAGAATTTCCCCATACTGCTCTCCCTGTAAAGGAGCGCTCCATGCGTCTTTGGAAAACTCCCCTTCCTGCAGCTCCGCCGCGTAAGTATACTCCGGCGCGCCATGAATCCAAAGCGATTTCCATTTTGCCGCTTCGCTTTCCAAAAAACCTGTTGCAAATGTATAAACAAATGCAATCCCCATCACTGCCGTTAATACAGGCATAATCATATAATTTTTCTTTTTCCGAATTGTCACAATCATAAGAATCAGGCATAAAACGCATATTCCTCCTGCAACCGGAATAAAAGTTTTGGCATAAAACCCTGTGTTCTTAATCGGCAATCCCGTAGCAAGCACTACATCGCCATTGCTTTTTACAATATTCACCGTTCCTTTTAAAAACTGCTCCACTGTAGCCGCCGCGCCCTTTGAGTTGCCGCCGCTTTGGGAACCTGTATTTATAGTGGCGTATTCTCCTTCTTCTAAAGCTTCTTTCATTACATTGTTCAAATCTGCTTTTTGGGAATCTGAATAATCCTGTCTTTTGGAAGCTTCCTCTCCGCTTCCTCCCTGTAAATCTTCCGTATTTCCTTCTTCCGGAGCGCTTTCGGATTCCGTTCCACTGTTTGAACTTTCTGTGTCTGTTCCGCTTTCCTGTTCTGTTGTCTGCGTGTCAGAAGATCCGCCGCCAACTTCAACCAAATACCCCTGATCAATCCCCTGTTTTAAATTCGCATTTGCCTGCCGGATCGCAGAGGCCGCCTGAGCCGGGGTCAAATCCACGTCGTCCGCCATCAGTTTATTATATGCCTGCTGCTTAGCAGCTTCTGTAAACTGATAGGTTTTGCCATCGTAAGAAACCGTTCCACTGTAATATGCAATAATACTTTGCTCCGCTGCATTAATATTTCCGGCATAAACCGGAGTGACGAGAGCCAAAAACAATATCGCAATGATTCCAAATCCCGCCTGCCGTTTTTTCCACATAGGTTTTCCTTTCCCTAAAAATGCCCCGGAGCTCATCTCCGGAGCATTTTAAGGATTGTTTTAAATTTTATTTAAAATAATTGTACAATTCTACATTAGCAAGATCTACAGATACGCCAAGCATTTCTGCAATATGGCCATAGTTAGTTCCATTGATGAATCCAACATATGCTGCATCTGTAACTTCAAGCGTCATAATAACATTATGAGCCGCTGCGCTGTCAGCGCCTTTATAGAGTTTCACGGAGTTTTTCGTAATCTCCGCTGTCAAAGCTACGTCATTTCCATTTACGCTCTGTGAAGCCGCCTGAATTTTAACAGTTCCATCTACCTTAGAAACTGTAACATTTGAAAAGACAATTACTTTATCGCCTTTTGTAACTTTTAAGCTGCATGGCTGTCCAGCTTCTGCATCGATACGCTCAACTGTTGCTACAGTATTGCCATATGTTAATGTAATCGTATTTCCTTTTACAGTTACATCAGCGCCATATACGCCTGCAAAAATTGCGCTGATAGCTGATAATGTTTCATTGTTAAATTTCGTCCACTGATTCTTGAAGAAATCATTGTTCCAATATTCATCGCCTAATTCTACTTTTTGAGCAAGTGTAGCGTAATCAGCCGCAACGTCTGCCGCATCAACTGATAATGTATCTGCTTTCAAACCTTTTACTTTGTATTCTTTAGCCGTTTTGTCTAATGTGAAAGTATAAGCAAGGTTTTCATATTTGGATGCAAGTTCTTCTCTCTCTGCCGGAGCAACCGGATCTGCCGGAGCCACTGTAACAACGCAAGTTGCTGAAAGACCATTTACAGTCGTTGCCGTAACAGTTGCCGTACCTGCCGCTACAGGAGTAATCGTAGCTGATGCGCCTTCTGGCGTTACTGTTGCAATCGCTGCATTGTCAACTGCCCATGTCACCGTCTTATCTGTTGCATTTTCCGGAGCCACTGTTGCAGTAAGTTTAGCTGAAGCGCCGCCTACTTTCAATGACAATGCCGGCTGATCTAATGTAATAGCGTTTGCCGCTGTTGTAACAGTTACTGTGCAAGTAGCCTTCTTAGCGCTTGTGTCAGTAGCGTATGCTGTGATTTTTGCAACGCCGTCTTTTAACGCTGTCACTTTACCACTCTTGTTTACGCTTGCTACATCTGAGTTAGAAGATACCCAGTAAACTTTCTTGCTGGTTGCGTTCTTTGGAGTTACTGTTGCTTTTAATGTTTCGCTTGCGCCTGTGTTCAAAGAAAGAGTAGCTGCGCTTAATGCAATTTTCTTCACTGGCGTTAATTTCTTAACAACTTTCACTTTTACAGTCGCTTTTGCGCTTGCGCCTGCAGACTGGATTGTAATTTTAGCGCTTCCTGTCTTTTTCGCTTTGAGCTCGCCTTTTTTATTAACTGTAACTACAGATTTCTTATTGGTAGAGAAAGTCATTTTCTTTGCTTTTTTCTCTACGCTTGCAGGCGTTACGCCATAGTTTAATTTAACTTTTTTGCCTTTCTGCATTGTTAAATTAGACGCTGTCTGAATGGATTTTACGCCTTCTTTTACTGTGATTTTACAAGTTGCCTTTGCTTTTTTGTTTCCTTTTGAAGTTACTGTAATCGTCGCTGTTCCAACGCTTTTTGCAACAACTTTTCCTTTGCCGTTGACTGTAGCGACTTTTTTGTTGCTGCTCTTGTATGTAACCGCTTTAGAAGCGTTTTTAGGAGTTGTCGATTTCACCTTTAATGTGAAACTCCCTTTTACATACATCGTCTGTTTTGTTGCTGATAACTTGATCTTGTTAGCTTTTGCCGCCGCCTGCGCATCTACTGGCGCTGAAACTAAACTTGCGCAAACCAGTGCGAATGCGAGCAGCAATGCCGTTACTCTGGGCATTGTCTTCCTTTCCATAACCCAAATTCCTCCTTTTACTTTTTATAGTACAAGTTTTTATACACTTTTATATTTTACATCAATTTGTTTCAAAAATCAATACCTTTCAATTTTTTTTATCTTTTGCCTATATTACCGATAATTATCACTGCAATATGTTGTCAGTTTATACAATTTAGCTTGAAGATGCAATGGTTCATTTCTGCCATATTTTCTATTTTTTCCCTAAGCATAAAGGAACTGCCGCTAGGACAGCTTCCATATTTCTTCGTTGTATTGCGAAATCGTCCTGTCTGATGAAAAATATCCGGCTTTGCTGATATTTGCCAGCATTTTTTTTGCCCAATCCATTCGGTTGGCATATTCTTTCATTGCCCGGTCTTTTTCCGCTATATATGATTTTAAATCTAACAGCGTCATAAACCAGTCCTTATTTAATAATTCATGGTAGAGCCGTTCTAAATTCTCTCTATTCCCTATTTTCATCAGAGAATCACTGACAATAAAATCCACTGCTTGTTTTATGTCAGCATCTTTCTCGTAAAACTCTTTTGAGGAATAATCCATTTTTTTATAATGGCTAATCACTGCGTCGCTCGTCTCTCCAAAAATATAGATATTGTCCTCTCCCGCCAATTCCGCAATCTCGACATTCGCCCCATCCATTGTTCCAATCGCGACTGCGCCGTTTAACATAAATTTCATATTGCCTGTGCCGCTGGCTTCTTTTGAGGCCAGGGAGATCTGCTCATGGATATCTGCCGCCGGAATTAATTTTTCAGCCAGCGTCACATTATAATTTTCAACCATAACCACTTTTAAATAAGAAGAAACGTCCGGATCTTGATTAATGAACTGCTGCAGGCAGAGAATCAAATGAATAATATCCTTTGCAATAACATACGCCGGAGCCGCTTTCGCCCCAAATATTACAGTAATGGGAACTGTTGGCTTTTTGCCCGATTTTATCTCAAAATATTTATGGATTACATACAACGCATTCATCTGCTGTCTTTTATATTCGTGCAGGCGCTTAATCTGAATGTCAAAGATTGAAGTTTCGTCCACCTCAATGCCCTGCGTCTTTTTCAGATAATCTTTTAATTCCTTTTTGGATTCAATTTTTATTTGCAGAAGCTCTTTTAAAACCGCATTGTCATTCTGGAACGCTTCAAGCTTTAATAGCTCCATGGCGTCTTTTTTAAATCCAGGACCGATTTTCGCCTCTATAAAATCAGTAAGCTGTGGATTGCAGTGTAAAAGCCAGCGCCGGAATGTAATGCCATTTGTCTTATTATTAAATTTCTCAGGATATATTTTATAAAAAGAATTTAATTCCGTATTTTTTAAGATTTCCGTATGCAGATGGGCAACTCCATTTACGCTATATCCATAATGAATGTCAATGTGCGCCATATGCGCTCTTTTTTCCGCATCGATAATACAGACCGATTGATCTGTAAATTTCTGCCTCACCCGATTGTCCAATTCATATAAAATGGGCATAAGCTGTGGCACAGCTTTTTCTAAATAGCGCAGCGGCCATGTCTCTAACGCCTCCGCTAAAATTGTATGGTTCGTATAAGCGCAGGTTTTTGAGACGATCTGTATCGCTTCATCAATTAAAATGCCACGCTCCATTAAAAGACGGATCAATTCAGGAATCACCATTGTCGGATGCGTGTCATTAATCTGAATAACTGCATAATCCGACAGATCATGCAGATTGCTGCCACGCTCTACGGCTTCCTCTAAAATCAGCCTTGCGCCGCTGCTGACCATAAAATACTGTTGGTAAATCCGAAGCAGATGCCCTTTCTCGTCACTGTCATCCGGATACAAAAATAATGTCAGGTTTTTTGCAATATCCTCTTTATCGAATGAAATGCCTTCTTTTACAATCCCTTCATCTACTGTTTCCACATCAAACAAATGCAGTTGAATCGTATGCCCGCCATATCCGGTCACAGTAATGTCGTACATTCTCGAATTTAACTGAAATCCTCCAAACAAAACCGGATAGACTTTATCCGTCGGGGTCAGCCAGCTTTCTTTCTCTATCCATGGATTCGGGGTTTCATACTGCAAATTGTCTTTAAATACCTGACGGAATAAGCCATAATGGTAATTTAACCCGATTCCCGCGCCGTTTAACCCAAGCGTCGCAATAGAATCTAAAAAACATGCCGCAAGCCTTCCAAGCCCGCCGTTGCCAAGAGACGGCTCTGGCTCTATTTCTTCAATTTCACGAAGGCTTTTCCCATTTTGTTCCAACAAGGCGTTTACTTCATCATAAATTCCAAGATTAATTAAATGGTTTGATAACAGTTTCCCAATCAAAAATTCCGCGGAAATATAATAAAGTCTTTTCTTCCCTCCATTACACTCCTTTTTTTGCGCCATTCCTTTCACCATTTCAGCTAACGCATAATACAATTCCTGATTTGTACATTCCTGAATGGATTTTTTGCATCTGTGTTTCACAATCTCAGCTAAATTCATGTTTCCCTCCCTAATCACAATAATTATGAGTTGCTATAATAGCATGGATATGTTAAAATAACACTGCCGAATCGACATTCACTGCTGTAAGCGAGAAAGGATTATATCATATTTCCATTACAATTTCAAGCAAAAACAGGCATGGAAATAAAGACGGTTCCATAATCCGCCCCTCTGCTTACTCCGGAGCGAACAGACACGATTTTAATAATCCAGTATATAATAAACAAATGGAGGGATATTTTTTGGATTCAGATTCTATTGCACAGCTAATATTTTTAATTCTTTTGCTTCTGCTGTCCGCATTTTTTTCTTCTGCAGAAACAGCGTTTACGACTGCCAGCCGTATCCGAATGCGCACATTATCTGAAAACGGCAATAAACAGGCCGCCCGCGTACTAAAGATTACGGACGATATGCACAAAATGCTGTCTGCTATTCTAATAGGGAACAATGTCGTCAACCTATCTGCGGCTTCTATTTCCACCACTCTTGCAATTAAATTATTTGGAAGCATGGGCGCCGGCATCGCTACCGGGATTTTAACGGTGCTGATTTTAATTTTTGGGGAAATCTCTCCGAAAACGCTTGCAACCATACACGCTGACCGGATTGCGCTCACATATTCTGCCCTGATTTATGGCCTGATGTATGTATTAACCCCTGTCATTATTGTAATTAACCAGCTTTCCATTGGTTTTTTAAAACTTCTCCGTGTAGATCCAAACGCGCAAAAAGCGGCTATGACAGAAGAAGAATTTAAGACGATCGTAGACGTTGGGCATGAAACAGGCGTGCTTGAAAATTCAGAACATGAAATGATTAATAATATGTTTGATTTCGGGGATTCTCAGGCAAAAGAAATCATGATCCCAAGAATTGACATGACATTTGTGAAATCAGACAGCGCCTACGAGGAATTAATTGAAATTTTTAAAGAAGTGAAATTCACAAGATTTCCCGTCTACGAAGACACAACAGATAATGTAACCGGCATTATAAATATGAAAGATTTGCTTCTCTGCCAAGACAAAGAACAGTTTCAAATCCATGATTGGATTCGGAAACCATTTTTTACCTATGAACAAAAAAATATTTCAGAATTATTTTTGGAAATGCAGAAAAATTCTATAAATATTGCTATCGTTTTAGACGAATATGGCGTAACTGCCGGAATGATTACACTGGAAGATTTATTGGAAGAAATTGTCGGTGAAATCCGCGACGAATACGATGCGGACGAACAAGACCCTTTGACTAAAATCAATGAAAACGAATATTATGTCCAAGGCTCTATGAATTTAAACGACTTATGCAGCGAATTAAAACTGCCGTTTATTTCCTCTGATTATGACACGATTGGCGGATATTTAATCGGCCTGTTTGACCATCTTCCTGAAAAAAATGAAATCGTCGTGACAGAGGAGGAAATTCTTCTTCAGGTAGATGAAATGGATAAAAACCGGATTTCAAGAATCTATATAAAACTCCCTTCTAAGCCAAGGGATTAGAGGAACAGCTTTTGCTGTTCCTCCTTTTTTCAGCGAACTTTGCAATGCCCGAATTTTTGGAAAAAACCGGAAGGATCGCCGCCTACCCCAGCCGTCTTTACATAATTTTTCACGGCTATAGCCTGCTCATTCGTAAATTCCCATTTTTCCTGCACATGCTTCCAAGTTCCACTGTCTGCCTTCTTGACAGGTTTTATGCCAAGCGCTCTCTGCGCAGGCGTGACCGTCGTATATTCTTCTTTCATCTTTTTGTTGTTAAATGCCTCTGCCAGCTTATCCGCATATTTTTTCGTCCTCCAAATAGAGTTTTCGGCAAGCGTGCCAAGATGTTCTTTCGATATAAAACGCACACTTCCGCTGTTATATTCTTTTCCTGCCGTATCCACAAGATAAACCGTGATCCGTTTCACCGCCACATTGCCCACACTGTCTTTTGCCCGATAAGTCACAGAAAGGCTCATTTCACTTTCCGCCATGCTAAAATCTTCCGATTGGTAATCCTGAACGGTAAAAGACGTTTCATTTTCATCATCTACGCCATGATTTAGCTTCCCTGCTTTATTTGTCTCAGATTCTAGTTCTTTGTCATATGCTTCCGCAAGGCTTAACAGGTATTCTTCTGTCAGCATTCCCTTTTTCGCCTCGTTTAGCGGAACATAAATATCCGAAGCGTAAATTTGCGGATACTCGTCCCATACGGCATACAGATTAATAAACGGGACGTCAGAAGGAACCTCCTCTAAAAAAGTTCCATATTCTTTTGACGGAGCCCCAAATGTTAAGCCCTCGTTTCTTCCTTCCTTTGCAGCCTCCTTCGCAGCTAGGAGCAATGCATCGCTTGGAATTCCGCCTTCTCCATGCAGATAAATCCTTCCTTTATCCTGCCTCTTTTTCTCCTTCGCCATGCTATAGCCCAAAAAACTGCAAGGCACTCTTTCTTCAAAAGGCATCCCACTTTCATCTTTCATCTGCCCACTGGCAACGTCTCTTACTGGTTTTACTAAATCCCTGACAAAAAGATTCGGACGAATGACATACTCTTTCGTGAGAACTCCTGTCTTATCCAATACATTTTCCCCGCTTGACTGCCCGTTTCCTATATAAGACACATAAAAACTTGTATCCCACTGCGCATACAATGTAACATCTTTATTCTCTGCCACAGTAAACGCCGCTTTCTTTTCACTTAACACAAGTTCTTTCTCATTCTCTATCTTTGGCGTCAGGCTGTACCCTTTTAAACGGTATAGATCCGAAAACTGTTTATTATTGATGATTATTTTACTAAAACTGACTGTTATCTTCTCCCCCTCTGCTTTAAAACGGGTAAACGGGCAAAGCGTAGATGCATCTCCTCCTCCTTTTCCTAAAATTTCCAAATCCTTTTTTGATAAATTCGGATCAAACTGTACGGCATACATATCCTCCCAATCCGCATAAACCGTCTGATCCGATTTAAAATACTGATAATTTCCTGCTTCATGGATATTTGGGACTAAAGCTCCGTCCTGACGGATAATTTGGTCTCCATTTCCCTCTTTTTCTGAATAGTATCCCAAAAACTTCTGCTTGCGGACGCCCTCTATTAAAGACTTATCCTGCCGTTCCTTCGCCGGAATTTCAATGCATCCATTCTCAAAAACCGTTTTTTGCCCAAAATCTTTGTAATAATTCAGTTCATAATGTTCAAAAAACTTCGCCGTCCCGCCTTCTTTGGCTCCTTGGCCATCAAGCGTAATCTCATAGACCAGCGGTTCCCACTGCGCATATAGCGTAACAGTCTCCTGATGGGTAAGCGTCAGGTTTTTGACCGCCGTATCCGGCTCTAACGCCCCGTCTTTTGCCCGGCTAAAGCCCTTAAACTTATATCCTTTCCGGTAAAACCCATTCGAATTTAACTGAAAAACTTGTCCGCAATAAGGCTGCTGGAATGGCGTTTTTCCACTGTCCGCCCCATTCCCATCATACACGACAGTATACTGCTTTCTCGGAATGAACACATTATGATATGCCGCAAAGCCAGATGCCTGAAATGCCGCTAATGCGCCTGTCTGAAATTCTTCTGACGGCTGCCTGCCCCATTGAGGGACAAATTCTCCAACGGCATAATAAGAAGCATCCCTGTCTGTGCCAGTATGCGTTATGCCATAGCTGCCGTTTACGTCCATTTCCCAATACCGAATAGGCTGAAGATATTTAATATTTTTTTGCCAAAATTCTCCATTTCTGTCATATCCGCCACAATTTCTTGTACATTCTTCCCAATACTGCCCATTTGGCACGCCATTATTGTCCATATACTTCGCCGAAAACAGATGGGCAAGCTGTGGCGTAACCTGGGATTTCCCTGTGTTCTTCCATGTTTTGCCGCATACTCCACAGTGATACGTCGTTTCTTTATGGGAAATTCCCTGCTGTGTACAGGAAGCCGCCTGATCTGTAATCGTTTTTACAGAGCTGTCAGGATTATGTTCTGTCAATGGCAGACGGTAAGTAATTCCTTCTTTTCCACTCATGTCCAAATCCCTGTTTCCAATATCCACTGTAGTCGTAACAGTGTCGCTTCCGCATTTGCCGCCAGACGTTTTTGAATTGCCCAAATCCCAAAATCCGCCATGCCACCTTCCAACTTCATCTCCTCCTTTTCCATATGCCTGCTGCCTTGCCGCATCGGAAGCCGGCTTTACCTGATACTTCCAGACATACCAATAATGTTTATAGACAGGATAACCCGACAAAGTCCCTGTCTCATTCCACAGAGACTTTGTATACTGAATGACAGCCTGTTTCGGTTTTTCCACTTTTATCTTTTTTATATTAATCCGCCACACCGGAAACCCAAGACCGCCTTCATAGGTATCCGTATCTTCAATTCCCGATGCGCATTCCTTAAATTGATACGCCGATTTTCCTGCCTGATAAGTTATGCCATATTCGCCGCTGTTCGCCAAATCGGAACTCCTGTCTGTAATCCAGCAATAAATTTTTGCTTTATTCGTGTTATAGGCAGTGTCAAGCTGAATATAACTTTTATTTTTCTGCCCATAATGGAAAACCCGATATGCCTGAACCTCATACTCATCAGCCACTTTATCACTCATTACTATATCATACAAGGTTCCTTCTTTCCGGTATGTTTCGTTTGTCTCCCCCTTTTCCGAAAAAGAGTTTTCCGTATACAGGACATTCTCTGAAAACATCGTCCCCATTGCCAAAAGCTGTTCAAGTTCTTCCTCATTTAACTGTTCCAAAAAGATTCTCCGCTCCAAATTTGTAGCCATTCCAATATAATGGTTGAATGTTTCTGCCGGAAGCGCTTTCCAGTCGCAAGTGAGAAGTTCCGGCTTCTTTTTATCGTCTGGCATTTTTAACTGCTCTATGGAAGCTAAAGTAAGCAGCCCATTTCCATAAATAGAATCTTTTCCCGCTTCTCCTAAATCCTCTGCGCTCTCATTTAACAAACGTATGATTTCTTCATAAGATCTGTCAGGCCGATAAGCTTTCCGCCGCGCAATCACAGCTGAAACAACCGCAGCCGCAGCCGACGTCCCAGAAGCCTGAACCTTTTTTCCATTTTTTCCGGAAGTCTGTACACTGCCATATGCGCAATAATCCACACATTCTCCCCGATTTGAATACCCTTCCACTTTCCGGTTTTCATCTACCGCAGAGACCACAATCGCCGCTTCTTCATTTGCCGGAGAAAACTCCGCGGTATTTTTGCCCGCATTCCCCGCCGACGCCACGACAAAAACGCCTTCCTGTTTCGCCTTTCGGATTGCTTCCCCAAGAATCTTAGATCGTTCTGTTTTTACTCCGCACATACTGATATTAATAATATCCGCCCCATGTTCCAGCGCATAACGGATTCCTAGATATATCCTTAGCAAAGACGACCGTCCGTTTCCGTCCGCCACCTTAACTGGCATAACTTTCACAGATTCGGGCGTATGCTCCAAAATAAGATTCGCCATTTCCGTCCCGTGTCCATTGTCGTCCGAGATACTGCCTGCATTCGTCAAATCTATCCCTTCTGTCAGACGTTTGCTCCCATAGCTGTCCACATCATATCCGCTGTCAATCACCGCCGCCACAATCTCCCTGCCGCCGGAACGTTTTGCCACAGACGCCTGTTTATTTCCGGCAGTCTTTAAAATTTCCCTTCCCTTTTGACTTTCTAACGACGTTTCCTCAAAAGGGGCGTCTGCCTCAACAGAAAGTCCCGGCATATTCTTTAGATATGCGTATGCCTCTTTTGCTTCTTTGACAGAATTGTACTCTAAGATTGTAATATCTTCATATCCCTGTATCACATACGATGCGCCCATAGCGTCAAACGATGTCTTTCCCTGAACCAAAAGACGCTTCGACTGCCAAATGTCTGCGCTTTTCTTCAAAGGCCTTTCTTCCGTAATGAAATTTACTGCTTCCTGTAAAGAATCCAGATCAGTCACTTCAATTTTGACTTCCTCTTTAGATTGCGTTTTAGTCTTGGCAAATCCCGCCGCCGGACAAAACAGCAGACAAACCACAAATAAGACAATCCCCGCCTTCCATCTTTTTTTCTCTTTCAACTCAATTCCTCCTAACATGTATTCCTCTATTTTAGTCAAATACGGCAATCAGCTTTGTATTTTCCGACACACGGTATGGCGCGCCGCCATTAGACAAAACATTTCTCTTTCCTTTGGCAGCGTCCACAGTAAGGCTTGCAGCCATTCCCGATCCTCCTGTTACAAACCGAAACCCCCGAAACCTCGCGCCTTCCTTTTTCGGCGTAACCGGAAATGCGCAGACTGAATTTTGAGGAATTGTATATTCCTTATACAACTCATCGTCCAAATAAAAACTCACTGTCCTCATTTCCGGTTCCCGGTCCACTGGTTTGTCAAAAATCACTGTCCTCATTTCCGACACTGCCCCTTTCTTCCCATTTGGATGCCGGAACTTTTCCGTAATTTCCACAGATAAAATCCCATATTCATAATCCGCTTCCAAAATGGATACCGTCAGGTCAGAGTCACTGTTTTTCTGAACCAAAAGCGCCTGTAAAAAATCTGCAATGAAATCTTCATTCTTTTCAATCGTATCGTTTCTTTCACCCATCACATGGGACAATGTGGAATTAACCGCCTGAGCCAAAATCGTATTTGTCTCTGTCTGCCGCGCCGACCTGCCATACAGCGTCAGCATCAAAGCAAAAACAAAAATTGCCGTAATGCCGCACGCTATTCCAAATGCAACTTTTTTCATGTGTAATCCTTTCCTACTTACTTGTGACAGGAAGTTTATACTGTCCATATGACGTTTTCTTTTCCCGATCTACCGCTTTTACCAAAATGGAATACACGCCCACTGTGGGAAACGGAAATTTCTTCGTATCATAAAGCGGCATTTTTTTCTTCTTTTCCAACTCATTCCGGTATAACACGCTCTTTCCGTCCCGTTTCAAAATATCCGTGATTTCCACCATAACCGCATTTCCATCTGCATCTTTCGCCGAAAACATTTGATATATATTTACTTCTTTTTTCGGAAGCGTTTTTACATAGGTAAAAGTAATAACCGGCTTTTTCCTCGCCGCCTGAGCTTTCACAGCCTCTGCATCCACATAAGAAGCCACATCTGTTTTTACCGAATCCCCAAACGCTTTCCGATAAGCAATCTCTATAAATCCTTCCTCTGTCCCCGACCGGACAGAGCCTAATGCTCCTAAAACCAAAAATGACAAAATACAAAACACAATCGTCCTGCCATGCTGTCTCATTAAAATCAGCATAATTCCTCCTTAACAAGCGGACTTTAACATCGTTTCCACATAAATCCGCAATATGCCCGCATCTGTTTTGCCCAATAAAAGCAAAACTGCGCCAATCACAAATCCTGCCGCCGCCACACTAATCAGCAATTCGCCAATCTGATAAACCGTCTCGTCCATATGCCAACCCCTCCTACAATTAAAATGCCGTAAAAGCCCCAAGCGTCAGCGCCATCAAGCCAAGGACAACCGCCGCTAACACAACATACAAAACAGCCTCTCCATAATCTTCAAATAACCCGTCATTCATTCCTTTCCCTCCTATCTTGCAAACCCTCTTAAAGAATTAACGCTTTCCACTCCCAGAAACGGCAGTCTGCTCTTATATTGCACTGTGACATATGCAGCCACCACACCAGCAGTATTTGACGCAGGGCTGTGTTCCGTATATGTGGCATGGCCTCCATCTGAAGAAGAAACGTCAATACGCACATCATAATTGTTTTTCGCCCCCGTCTGAATACAGGCATTTAGGACTGACGGTGAAAAATCACTGTTTTGCAGCTCCTTTAAAACGTCCTGCTGATAATTTGCCGCCTGATTCACTTCCGTCTGATAAGAAACAATTCCGATTCCCATAAACACTACTAATATAAAGAAAAACATTCCCATAAATGATTTAATTACTGCTGACATAAGCATCCCTCCTAAAGCTAAACAAAATTTGAAGTCATAAACGCGATTGTCACTAAAGTCATATCCACCAGCAATTTCCCACCGCCAATAATAGAAGGAAATAAAAACTGCCAATACAGAGCCGCCAAACGGTTTTCATTTGCGGCGCGCTCGCTTTGCCCAAGCAGCGCTGTATTTTTCGTTAAAATCTCATCAATCTGCAATTCCGCATCTCCTCCCCTTCCGGTAGAAATTGAATACAACATTCCCATCGCCGACTGAATCTCTAAAATACCAAACTCCTTCATAAAATTCATATAAGGCTCATTGCTTTCCGGCTGTTCCATAATCTCCTCTTGAATAACTTTTAAACTGTCCGAAAGAATGGCAGGCGCATCTTCTAAGGATTTTGCTATCGCCGCATTGACATTTTCCGATACCTGAAGCAGCAGGGAAATTTCCATCAGCCACTGTGGGAACGCCTTCGTAATCTCCTCCACACAGCGATTTTTTGCCAAACGGTACCCCAACGAATGTTGATTAAACAAAAAAATCCCTACAGCCATAGCCGCGGCCGCCAAATACTTCCAGTTAAAAAAGAAGAAACCCAAACCAATGCCGAACCCAACGCATCCATATGCCAGACTTTTCTTTTTTTCCTTAGAAAAATCATAATTTTTCACTTTCCGGTAAAGCTCAATCTGTTCCTCTTGCGATAGCGCAGATTCATTTCGCAGCCAGTTGACAGAAGCCATGCCATCTGCCTTAAGATATGTCCTCATAGACGCCAAAATCAAACATACCGTACCAAATTTATAGACCCGAGATGACATAATATCCACCATCGGCGCATATTTCGTAATAATCACCGGAGTAAACAGGCAAACAGAACTTACCAGCAATAATGCAATATTGACCATACGCTGCCTGTTTTTGCACTCCTTTTGAAACTTACAAGTTTCCGTCTCCCAGACTGCCCTGCTTGACAAAAGTATTTTCACAGAAGACTCATAATCCCCACCGATCTTCTCCGTCTTTAACATCAAAGCATGGACGTCCTTTATCCGTTGGCACTGATACTTCTCCTCAATCCTTTTCAGTCCTTCTTCCAAAGAATTTTCCTCAGAATAATCATACAATATATACTGGACTGCTTCCCTTAGAACCTGACGCATAGGAGAATCTTTCGGGACAATCTTTTGCGTATCCTGCAAAGCCGTAATAATCTTTGGCATTTTCTTAAACGAATATAACACCTGTTCAATATAGATGTTTACGTCTGAAAACCGTTTCTGTTCATACATATTTTTATAACTGTTAATGACAACTTTCGGCATCATTGCCATTCCACAGACCGCAATTACGCAGATATACGGCAAACTGAGCCGAAAAACAAAACCTCCGGCCCAAGAACAAGCCAAAACCAAAACATACACCAAAACCGTATTGCGGATACGATATGTATATCCATACTTTTCAATCGCCGCCGACACATTTTTCGGATTTAGATAATATAAAAACGATTGTTTCTTTTTCATCTTTCCTCCTCTAATGCCGCATAATCAAACGGCTGTCTAATCTTTGCCCGTTCCATTTTTTTACAAATCGAATTAGGCAGGGAAACATTCCGCAGTTTCCCCTCGTCCAGCAAAAGACTGACACGGTTAATCCCATTCTCCCTGTCAAAAAAACACAACTGATCAATATACCTTCTGCTTCCTCCATTTGGCATTTCCTTCAAGCGGAGCAACACCCCGACGTCAATAAAATCATAAATATCATTCACCATACGGTCTGCATCCATCGCATTTTGAATCATATTTAAAAACCTGTCCGGAATTTTCAAAACATTATCCGTATGAATCGTCGTAATGCCCTTTACCCCAGTCGAAAAACATTCCAAAAGCGATTTCGCTTCCTTCGACCGCGCCTCCGAAAGCATAATCCAAGAAGGATTTAAGCGAAGGCAAGTCTTAATTGCATTCGTATAATTCATAGCCGTCACACTTCCCCGCCCGTCTCCGTCTGCCCGCTCCTTTTTTACCTTAATCTCAATACAGTCTTTTCCCGGATAAAGCTTCGCATAATGCCATTCTGGATTATCCTCAATCGTAATCACTTTATCCTGAGGCGGGATATATCCCGAAAGAAACTTCGCAAACTCCGTCTTCCCAACTCCCGTATCGCCACAAATGACAAAATTCATCTTCGTCTTCACACAATTCAACAAAAGCGCCAGAATTTCCCTGCTGCAATATCCCTGACGAATCAGTTCTCCCGCATCATAGCGCGGAACGGCGGGAGCCTTCCGGATACAAAAGGCTCTCCCTGTGCTGGTAACAGATTCATGCACCGCCGTTATGCGAAGCTCCTCCGACTCAGCTTCCAAAATCGGATTCGCCGGATTAAACTGCCGTTCCACAGCCATACTGACCTTATTGATAAAAACCTCCAGAAACTTAGCCGTCACAACCGAAGCATCCGCCTTCGTCTTAACCTTATTAATATCCGTCAGCCATAAATCCGCCCCATTATAATCCACGTCCGTTATCGTATCATCTTCAATATAACGCCACAAAGGTCCAAAACTAGCCGCATCAAGAAGTATAGATCCAGATTCCATTTTTTCCATAAGCTTCCTCCAAATCCATTTATTTCGGCAGCACACCGCCCGCGCTTTCATAAAAATGATTAATCAAATCCGCAAACGCCTTATAAACAATACTCGTATCACTGTCCCCAATGACAATCTTCATAATCACAATCACCGCAAGAATCGCTAAAACCGTTATAATCGTAGAACCATATTGTTTAAAAATTTCATCCATAAAAAAACACTCCTTTTCCATTTACTAAAGCAATCATAGCTTTTACTATACATTCCAAACTCCGTTTAAGTTCCAAATCCCTATCACAAGCGCCCTTCTCCCCAATCCGCATCACATAATCCAAAACCCTGTTCCGGTCATATGCAAAAGCAAATCTAGGATTATAAGGAATCACAAAAATACGCGAATCCGAAATCCGAAAACACGAAGCAAATCTCCGAACTTCATCAACTTTTCCTTGAAAAAACTTCCCGAACAGGAACATGACATTCTTTCGAACAAACGAATACCTAAAATAGACGTCTTCCAATTCCCGAAACGAACCAGAAAGATTACAAACCAATAAATCACAGTCTTCTATCAGCTGCTTCACATTACCTGACTTGCTGCAATCCGTAAAAACAATAGAATCCACAGAATCAACTTCTGAATGTAATAAATCAACTCCCATATGCGATATGCCAATTTCCGAATACGATTCGCTTTCTTTTGAATACGATTCGCTTTCTTCTGAATACAGTACACTATCTTCCAAATGTAATACGTCTTCTTTCGAATACGATACGCCTTCTTCCGAATGCAATACGTCTTCTTCCAAATGTGATACGCAAACTGAAACCGGAAGCCCGCGAAACTGCATAAACGCCGCAACCGCCGCCATATTCGCGCTCGTGCCAATTTCACGCATAACGCCATAAAACACAATATGCAATTACATTTCTCCTATTTCAACAATCAAAGGGATATTATAGAATAAATAGATAAAAGATTTAAAAGATAAATATAATATACATCATCTAAGAAAATTTGTAAAGCAATTTAGAAAATTTTAAGAATTATAAACAAACCCATAACCCTATATTCCTAGTTCCTATATCATAAATATATTCAAACTTCAAACATGTCTGAAAAACAATTCGGCTAGTTCTTTTTCCGGCAGATTCCCTTCATACATGAGCTCTCCCAGATGACCCACCCATCTACCGCAAGTCTCCTCTTTTTTGCAGTATGTTACTTCTGCAATTCTTGACTTCAAAAAAAAATTACGCTAAAATAACTCAATAACTATATGGAGGTAAATTATTATGAAACAGACTAGATTACATAACGGATTTCTATTATTAATGACAAGCATTTCTACTGTTGCTTTTATAGGTTGCGCCACAAACACACAACCGAATAATACTGCCAACCTCCAAACGCAGACAGAACAAAATACACAAACACAGACAAAACAAGATGAGAATATTCCATCTTTACAAGAAGTCATGGATCGCGTTGTATCCAGCCAAAATTTGGATAATGCACTCAATTACGAAGCCAGCATAACAAATCTTACAGAAGATAGCATTGTTTTATTATGCACTTCAGAAAGCAGTAAATACGAAGCCTACGGCATAATCAGTCCTGAGTATGGAATGAACGGCATTTTGTTAAATTATCGGATTAACGGCGAAAATAATTATAATTATTTAGAAGAATCCTTTAGCTATGGCAACGCAAACCTGCAAGAACAAGGAGAAAATAATGTTATCTTTACATTTACACAAGAAAATGACATTGTCCGCAAACTTAATTTTGAAACATTTGATACTGGAACAATGTCTTTAAAAGAAGAATAATAGATAGAAAAGGACGAAAGACAGACAAAAGAGCTTGATTGCCTTTTCCAAAAAATCTACAAGGATAATGTCAACAGAAAATTGAATTACGAACGCTTTTACAAGCTATCCGATGGATATGAAGTCAATCACAGGAAACTAAAACAGGAAATAAAAGCCTTTACAGCCAAGGGCAGTGAAACCGATACGAGACTCGTTTCAAAGTTTGTGTAAACGTCAAAAACGAAACTGTTTCAAGTTCACACAAAACTTAAAACGGTCTCTGTCAGAAAAGGCTGGTCTGAGACAATTCCGCTTGACAATTCTGTTTTCAGGCATTTCAAGCAGAACTTCCTGAAACACCCCTCTAGGATTGACCCGCGATACAAAAACAACCAATATTTTCTAATTGCATACAATCTCAATTCACATACATTCTTGAACTACATACAATCTCAATTCACATACATTCTTGAACTGCATACATTCTCAATTCACATACATTCTTAAACTGCATACATTCTCAATTCATATATAATTTCTAATTGAAAACAGTCTCAAATTACAAACACACACTAATTAAAATCCAACCAAAACCGTCCAATCAACCATACTTCCCAAAACAACGTAAAAACAGCCAAAACCCCGCTATACATAGGACTGGGTATGCGAAAGGGGCATTGTGATGGGATTTAGGAGTTCTTAAGTATCCCCACAGCCTACAGCAATGCCCTGCCATGGACGGCAGGGCAAACCGCAACCACGCCATGGACGGCGTGTTTGCGGTGGTTGCGTCCGTCCAAAAACAAACAAACGGGATACTTTAGAAATCCTTAACCCCTGAACAAGCCCCTTTGCATACCCCGTCCCTATGTTTAGCGCTTTCCCCCATCACTCATGCCTCAAAGCCTCAATCGGATCTAAATTCGCCGCCTTATAAGAAGGCAGCATCCCAAACACAATTCCAATAATCATAGAAAACAGCACAGACCCCACTGCCGCCGGAATATTAATCGCCACCGGCATTTCGCTGACTTTAGAAATCACTTCCGCAAGGACAATGCCGGAAATCACGCCAATAATGCCGCCCATACTCGTCAGCACTGCCGCCTCCGTCAAAAACTGTCCCAATATATTGGACTTTCTCGCCCCAATCGCCTTTTTCAACCCAATTTCCTGTGTACGTTCCGTAACCGAAACCAGCATAATATTCATAACGCCAATGCCGCCGACAATCAGAGAAATCCCCGCAATCCAGATCAACATACTGTTCGTAGATTCACTTAGTTCCTGTATCTTTCTCGCCTGCTCCAACAAATCCTCCGCTTTATACTCCATCGTATCGTCACTGGGGTTCAACCGCGCATTCAATATCGAAGCTCCTTCTTTTCCGGCATTTGTCATACTATCCGTCGAATCCACTTTCACAATTAAATTCTGCGGCTCGTCAAACTGGTAAATAATCGGCCATACCGTATCCGGCACATACACCTTCCCTGCAGATTCCTGCGCATAAGTATAATAATCGTCTATGCTGTTAATCACTGGCTCAAATTCTTTGGATTTCGAAAGAATGCCAATAATCGTAAACGGCTCTTTTTTAATTTCTATCGTCTTCCCAAGCGGATCTTCTCCCTGAAACAACACATCTGCGGAATCCTTATCCAAAAGAGCAACCTTACGGAACTCCGTATAGTCTCTTTCCGTAAAGCCACGCCCCTTTTGGATAATAAAACTGCATGTATTAAAGTAATTCCGATCCGCCCCAACGACAGAGCCTCCGGAAAGCGCCGTATTCAGATAATAAACGGCTCCATAATCCTGACGCGATAAATAAAGCGATGCATCCTCCACATGGTCAATGTCTTTCACCTGCCCTAACGTTTTTTCGTCAATGACCGGAACGCCTTCCGGAATGCCCTCGCCCCCCATTTCGTAAACCCAATCGCCCTGATATAATGCAATTTCCACTGTATTGTCTCCGGCTCCAATTAGGTTTTCTTTGATCTGTTCATTCGTCCCTTGAATGGTGGAAACAATTGCAATAATTGCCGCGATTCCTATGATAATGCCAAGCATTGTCAAAAAGGAACGCATTTTATGCGACCATATGCCTTTCAGGGATAATCGTATATTTTCTAACATAAATGCCCCCTCTACTCGTCCGTCTCAACGGCTTTTACACCCTCTTTTGCTGTTTTTCCATAAGGGAAAGCAATGCGGTCAGATTCGCTTAACCCTGCTTTAATTTCAATAGATGAACCATACACTGTTTTTCCGGTCAGCACATACTGTTTCACTAACCGGTTGTCTTTTCCTACTTTTAAGACATAAGACTGGCCGTTTTCCTGCCTTACATACGCTTTTTCCAGATAAATGGCATTCAAATCTTCCTCTGTATTCACCGGAGTCATCGTAAGTTCCAGACTGTCCCCATTTGTCAGCCCTTCCGGATCTTCAATATACGCTAAAAAAGAATAATACGACACATTCGGGTTTCCCTCGCTGTATCCCATACGTTCCGTTACGGGATATTCTGAAATTTCCGTAATCGAAGCGGAATACGTCATTCCGTTGCTCCATGAATTTGCTGAAATCTGCTGCCCGATTTCAAACTGATCCAACATCAATTCACTGATCTCGCCTTTAATGTACATTCCCATCGAGCCTGCAATTTCCAGAAACGCAGAGCCGTCCACCGGTAGGTTTTCCGGATCGCCCACCATTCTCACCACGCCGTTAATGCTTGCTAAAACCGTTGCGTTCTGCTCGTCTTTCTGCAATTTTTCTATATCCAATTCCGCCTTCTTCTTGTCCAGATTCAGCGTTTTTAGCTCGCTTTCTTTTTCCGCTATCTCTTGTCTTAATTCCTCGGCTGTATATTCCTCCTCCGTGGATTCCGTTTCCGTCTCACTTTCCGTTTCTGTTTCCTCCTCCTCACTTTCTTCTTCTATCTCCACTTCTTCGTCCAGTTCTTCTTGCGTCGCCACCAGCCATTTCGAATCCGTATTCACCGTTTTTTGATCCGCGCCGTTTACCGTCCAACAGCTAATCAGCGTCCCCTCCGACACGCTGTTGCCGCTCCAAATTTCAAACGCCGCCGTCTGCTCTTTGCTGACAAGGCGGTTTAAATAATCCCCCGTCACATAGCATTCCGGCGCGCAAAGAAAACGGTACGGGTTTTCCGGCGTCCCTTTGCCCTTATATGGCTTTGCCGTCGAATCAATATAATTATACGCATCCCCGTCTTTTTTCTGCACCTGCCAAATAAAAACAGATGAATCGTTCTTTTTATTCGCCGTATTCGTTTTATTTGAACTGGAATTATTTGTCTTTTGCGTCGTCTTCGGCGTAACCGGAGTAATTTTCTTTAATCGGTCTATTTCCCGCTGCGCAAGCGTAATGTCATTGTTCGTGCCTTGAAGCTCTAACTGCGCCATTTCAATTTGAAGTTTTATGTCTGTCGTATCATACACCAAAAGAGGATCGCCAATTTTCACCTCGTCCCCCTCTGACACAAGAACCTCCGCTACCGTTTTGTCTTCGACATGGACGGATTGGGAAGAATCATCTGACACATAGCCGGAACTTGTCATATCATCGCCATAAAAACCATAATTCAGCTCTGAAACAGAATAAACTTCCGCCTGTGTATTTTCCTGCTGATACTGCTGATACGCATAGATCCCGCCGGCTCCTCCGCCGCCCAGAATCAAAAGGACCAACAATACAATGATAAACTTTTTAAATTTCTTCATTTTTCACCTGCTTCCTCCGAAATTTCACCGTCTATGATATGGTACACCCGTTTTGCATGTAAAGCGATGTTTTTATCATGCGTAATCATCACGATCGTAACGCCTTCTTCATTCAGCCGCTGGAACAGCTCCATAATCTGTGTGCCGGATTTCGAATCCAACGCCCCTGTCGGCTCATCGGCTAAAAGGAGTTTCGGGTGATTTACCATAGCCCTAGCAATCGCCACACGCTGCTTTTGCCCGCCGGAAAGCTGGGTCGGCATAAATGTCGCCCGTTCTTCTAACCCGACTCTTGCAAGGGCTTTTAACGCCCTCTCTTTGCGCTCTTTTTTCTTTATGCCCGCATAACTGAGCGGAAGCGACACATTTTCTAACGCCGTCTCCCTTGGCATCAGATGAAAACTCTGAAACACAAACCCTATGCTGTTTAACCGCAAACTAGAAAGCTCCTTATCTTTCAGGGAAGACACGTCCGTTCCCGCCAAATAAAATTCTCCCGAAGTCGGACGGTCAAGACAGCCGATAATATTCATCAGCGTCGTTTTGCCGGAACCGGAAGGCCCCATAATCGCCACATATTCCCCTTCGTCCACCGCAAGCGAAATATCTTTTAAGACCGGGACTACAAGTTTATCTGGATTATACTCTTTAAAAATATGTTTTAACTCTAAGATCATCTGGGCACCCCCATATCCATCAAAGGTCGATCCACATTTTCATCTTCTTTTGGCATCAGGCTGTCTAATATAGAAGGATCGGCCGACGGCGCTTCCTCCATGCCATCTTCATAATCTGACGGATACTCATCTTCCGGCAGATCATAATTTTCTGTCGAAAAATCTTCTTCCGGCAAGAGATCCATTTCCGAATCATCCCAGATTTCTTCCGTTCCTTGATTATATAAACCGGAATTATAATCCACTTCGTCCATATCTGTCACTGTGCGGACGCCTTCATACAAACCTTCCATCGGCCATGCAATCAAGTCGTCCTCTGATAAACCAGATAAAATTTCATATTCATCTAATGCGGCATCGTACTCTCCCAGTTCCACCGTCCGTTTTTCCAGCCTGCCGTTGCCATCGTCCGCCCAGACATAAGCGGGCGCCTGTTCCGCCGGCTGCTCCGTGCCATCTGGCCATTCCGTCGTTTCCGTCGGATACAATGCTTCTGGGGAAGGCGGAAATTCCGTCGAATCAGCCCAATCCTCTGACAGTTCCGGCATTCCGGATTCCTGCTCCTGCCCTTCCCTTACGATATAGCTGCTAAAAAGCCAGATTCCCTCTTTTTCTTCCGTCTGCCCTTCGTCGAGCTCAATCAGTACATGCTGGCCCAGCATCAGCCCTTCCGCGCTTTCTAATGTCACATAAAACGGATATTTACTAGATGACGTCATGCCGTCGTCAGATTCAGACTCATAATAATCATTGTCCGAACTTTCCGAACTGGCCGCTTCTCCAGTGTCAATCGTATCTATCATGCCCCTCCATGTCACTTCCTCATCTACCCTTGAGCGGATAATCACTTCCGCCCCGCTTGAGATCATGCCGATATTCTGTTCATTTACCATTCCCTGAATCCGGTATTCCCCAGTGGACAAAATTGTCATATATGCAGTTGACGCATCCGGTTCCTGATTGTCCTCGCTGTTGATAGACTTTACTATTCCAGATGCCGTGCTTAAAACTTCTGAATTGTCAATGCGCTTTTGCAGCTTGTCCACTTCAAGCTGTTTACTCGACTTTTCAAATTCCGCCTTTTTAATTTGTGTCTGGATCGTCTGGATCTGCGTCGTATATTCAAATTTATTGGCTTCCGCCGCCTTTTGCCGTTCCTTTTCCAGTTCACTGATCTGGCTTTTATAATTGCTGATTTCTATATCCTGATTATCCAGCTCCAGCTTTTCCTGCTGCAATTCAATGTTAATATCCTCCACGTCATACGAAAAAAGCGGCGTGCCTTCTTCCACGGCGTCCCCGACTTTCACATACACTTCACCGATTGTCCGTTCAGCGTCCGCCTTAATCTCCACAGTTTTCTGTGGCTGGACCACGCCGGAATAACGGTTTTGGGCGCCTGTCGCGCCTCCCATTATAACAGAGACTTTCTGCACATATACCCTGTCATTGCTGTCCCTGCCTCCGTTTTCTAAAAAATACCAGATCCCGCCCGCGGCTGCCGCCGCCACTAACATAAAAATTAAGATAACTCCTGCTTTTTTCTTACCCATTCTATCCTCCTGCATCTCCCTTGATGTTCCTGTATTCAACAAAAAAAGGCTATGTCCCCATAATATCCAAACTCATCTTATCATCATCTATCTATAAAAACAATTAAAATTTCCTTAAATTAAAAGGAAATTCTTCTTCAAGCAGATAAGATGGATAAATGCCGGAGTTCAAAAATCTATATAAAACTCCCTTCTAAGCCATAAGAAAAAATACTGCAAAGACGCAGTATTTCTCAAAAAGAATCCATAAAAAAAGCTTTTTCCGTTTCCCATGCCAATGTCTGCAAGATCTGCCAAAATTCCCTTAACAAAAAACGTCCGGATCATTGGTGAAATGGAGCATTCCAATTCCTCCAATGCCGGACGGTTTCGCCATCATAAACTATTTTAACGGATACTTCTCAGTCAGGCTCTTTACAATTTCCCTTGCCTCATCTGCCTTAGCTTCGCCTTCCTTAATCATCAGGGCGATCGCTTCCGCAATCCGATCCATGTCCTCTGTATTTAATCCCCTAGAAGTCACTGCAGGCGCGCCAATGCGGATGCCGCTTGTGACAAATGGAGATTTCGGGTCATTTGGAATCGTATTTTTATTACAGGTAATGTTGACAGAGTCAAGAAGTTTCTCCACTTCTTTTCCGGTCAGCCCAAACGGCGTAAGATCCACTAACATCAAGTGGTTGTCCGTACCGTCCGAAACAATTTTAATGCCGCGGTCTTTTAACCCCTTGCACAATGCCTGCGCATTTGCCACTACATTCTTCTGGTATTCTTTAAATTCCGGCATAAGAGCCTCTTTGAAACAGACTGCTTTCGCCGCAATGACATGCATCAATGGACCTCCTTGAATCCCCGGAAAGATCGCTTTATTAAAATTGTATTTTTCCGCCGCTTCTTTGTTGCATAAAATCATGCCGCCCCTTGGCCCCCGCAGTGTTTTATGCGTCGTCGTCGTCACAACGTCAGCATAAGGAATCGGGCTTTCATGCACGCCTGCCGCCACAAGACCCGCAATATGCGCCATATCCACCATCAAAACCGCGCCGCAGGCATCCGCAATTTCACGGAATTTCTTAAAATCAATCGCCCTTGCATATGCGCTCGCCCCTGCAATAATCATTTTCGGCTTACACTCCATGGCAAGTTCCATTACTTTATCATAATCAATAAACCCATCGTCATTCACGCCATATGGAACTATTTTAAAGTAAGAACCAGAAAAGTTTACCGGACTTCCATGCGTCAAATGCCCGCCATGATCTAAATTCATGCCCATTACCGTGTCGCCCGGTTTTAAAACCGCAAATTGAACCGCCATATTCGCCTGCGCGCCGGAATGCGGCTGTACATTGGCATAGTCACAGCCAAACAGCTCTTTTGCGCGCTCTCTGGCTAACTCCTCCACCACGTCCACACATTCACATCCGCCATAATAACGCTTTTTCGGATACCCTTCCGCATATTTGTTCGTCATTACGCTTCCCATTGCAGACATAACTGCCGGACTGACCCAGTTTTCCGAAGCAATCAGCTCAATATGGCTGCTCTGCCTGTCAAATTCCGCGGTAATCGCGTCTGCCACTTCCCTGTCCACTGCCTGAATATCTTCTAATGTGTACATAGACTATTATCCTCCATACAATCGTTTGTTTTACAATTTATCCTCTGTCATTATAAAGGAAGCAGGACAAGTTTTCAAGATAAAATACAGCCCGTATGCCAAAATTGTTTCCTTCGGCATCCCTTTGTCAGCTCACCATGCCGCCTACCGTACCGGAAGCCACGCACAAAATCATTGTCGTGCAAAGGCGCAGCAGATCATTTGGAAATCCCTTATACAAAATCACAGACACGCCAAACAATATCAAAAAATAAACTGCTCCCATTAGAAAACCCCAGAGAAACTTTTTTGCGCCTGCCCGCTTTCCAATCAGAAATCCACCTAAAAATCCACTGATAATATAAACGGCAATCAGCCAGACTTTGCTAAACGTTTCCGTCAATTCCATCTTAAATAGCGCAAACGCCAGCAATAACAGCAGAATCATCGTTACAGCATACATCAGAAACAGGATTTTCATAAAATCTTTTACAATCGTTTGTTTTTTTTGTTCTTGTTCTTTTTTCTGCAAAAAAACACCCCCTCTGCAATCACTATATGATGCAGAAGGGGAAGTTATCCCTGTTTTTTTAAAGTTCACAATTTCCAACCGTCCTTGGGAACGGAACAACGTCACGGATATTCGACATGCCTGTCAGATACATCACGCAGCGTTCAAACCCAAGCCCAAATCCGGCGTGCCTTGCCGAGCCATACTTACGCAAATCCAGATAAAATTTATAATCGTCCTCGTTTAGCCCAAGCTCCTTCATTCTCTCTAAAAGCTTTTCATAGTCGTCTTCCCTCTGGCTTCCGCCAATAATTTCCCCAATCGCTGGGACAAGGCAGTCCACAGCCGCCACGGTCTTCCCGTCGTCGTTTAATTTCATATAAAACGCTTTGATTTCTTTTGGATAATCTGTCACAAACACAGGGCGTTTGAACACTTCTTCCGTCAAATACCGCTCATGCTCCGTCTGTAAATCCGCGCCCCAGAATGCCTTATATTCAAACTTATCGTTGTTCTTTTCTAAAATCTCAACCGCTTCTGTGTACGTCACGCGGGCAAATTCCGAATCCGCGACATGGTTTAAGCGCTCTAAAAGCCCTTTATCCACAAACTGGTTGAAAAACTGCATTTCCTCCGGCGCATGTTCTAACACATACCGGATAATATACTTTAACATCGCTTCCGCTAACATCATATCGTCATTCAAATCCGCAAACGCCATTTCCGGCTCAATCATCCAAAATTCCGCCGCATGACGCGTCGTATTGGAATTTTCCGAACGGAACGTAGGCCCGAATGTGTAAATATTTTTAAATGCCATTGCATACGTTTCCCCGTTTAACTGGCCGCTGACAGTCAGATTCGTGGATTTCCCGAAAAAGTCCTTCGCATAATCCACTGTCCCGTCTTCTTGTTTTGGAATGTCATTCAGATTAAGCGTCGTCACCTGAAACATCTCGCCCGCGCCTTCACAGTCGCTTCCCGTGATAATCGGCGTATGCACATAAACGAAATCCCTCTCCTGAAAAAACTTATGGATTGCATATGCAATCAAAGAACGCACGCGGAACACCGCTTCAAATGTATTCGTCCTTGGACGCAGATGTGAAATTGTCCGTAAATATTCAAATGAATGGCGTTTTTTCTGCAATGGGTAATCCGGGGCTGACTCTCCTTCAATCCAAACTTCTTCTGCCTGAATTTCAAAGGGCTGTTTTGCCTGAGGGGTTGCGACAAGAGTCCCTGTCACAATCACTGCGGCCCCGACATTTAACTTCTCCACTTCAGAAAAATTGTTAAGCCCGTCATGGTAAACGACCTGAAGCGGCTCAAAAAATGTCCCGTCATTGATTACGATAAACCCGAAATTTTTTGAACTGCGGATGCTCCTCACCCAGCCGGCGGCTGTCACTGTCTTGCCAAGATACTCCTCTTTGTTCCGGTAAAAATCCCTGATGTTTACGATTGTCTGATCCATTTCTCCATCTCCTCCATCTGCCTGTATTATTCCGCCTGTTCCGTGTCTATAACCGCTTCCCCTTGCGTAAACGAAACGTCCGACTGCTCTACCGCAAGGTTACAAGCTTTATTCACCATATAAATCTTCTTGAAATACTCCTCTCCGGCGGCTTTATCCGCGCCATAACTTTCGTATAATGCATCGATTGACGCATACCTGCCGCTCGAAACAATCTGATTTACATAGTCATCGTATTCTTCCTGATCAAATTCTAAATTTTCCTTTTTTGAAATTGTTTCAAACACGAGCTCCTGATTCAGGTTCGTTTCCATATACTTTTTGTTTTCTTCGTAAAACTCGTCCACGGACATATTGTAATTTGTCCTTAAAAAATCTTCCAGTTTCACGTCTTCTGAGCAATACTGATTCTCAAATAACTGCATATAATCGTCAAGCCGGCTCTCTAAAAGCCCTTCCGGCAAAGAATTCACCTTACAATTCTCCATTACCTTTTCAATCACTGCGCTGCGGATCGCAGAATCTTTTTTTGACTGCATATCCTGCTCTAGCCCCAGACGGATATTCTGGTAAAATTCATCGACATTTTCCACCTGAAAATTATCTTTCACGTAAGAATCGTCCAACATGTCCCGCGTCACTTTTTTCACAACCGATTTGACCGTAAAAGTAAACACAGCTTCCTGCCCTTTTAAGTCCTCCGCCTGATAATCCTCCGGAAACGTCACTGCGCAATCCACGCTCTCCCCGACTTTCGCGCCGACAAGGCCTGCCGTAAATCCTTCAATATAACCGCCCCCGCCCGCGGCGCTGCAATTATTTGCCACGTCAATATACTGATCCTGCGCGCTTCCGCCGTCAAACGGCTCTCCGTCTTTTTTCCCGACATAATCCACATTTACAATGTCATTTGCCCCGACTTCCGTTTTCGTCTCGTCCGGGACAAACGGTTTTGTATACGCAATCATCTGGTCGGCATAGCTGTTTACGTCCTCATCGGTAAACTGATAATCCGCTTCATTCAGGGAAATTTTAAGCCCTTTATAGTCTCCGAGCGTCACATAGTCCTCCGCATTATACTCAATCGTGGCGCGTTTTGCCGCATCAGGCGTCTCTGTCCCTGCTTCCTTAAGTTCTTCTGTGTCCGCCTGAGCCTGATCTTTCGTATCTGCGCAGCCTGCAGAGAATGCAAGCCCCATGCAGAGCATTAAAACTAAAACCAATTTTTTCTTCATAAGATACCTCTCATATTTCCTATTCACTGTGGGTAAACAACACTACCATACCACAACTTTACAGAAAATAAAAGCTTTTATTGCTTTTTCTATGGATTAATGATAAAATCGGTTACAGTGCCGCAGTATTTATTTACACAAGCTACCATTTGATAAGGAGGGTTTTTATTTTGTCTACAGTTACTATCGTTTTACTTGTCGTACTTGCGCTTTTAATTGCCGGCGCAGTCGCCCTGTATTTTTTCGGAAAACGCTTACAGAAAAAACAGGAAGACCAGCAGGCCCAAATCGCCGCTTCTTCCCAGTCTGTTTCCATGCTGATTATTGATAAAAAGAAACTAAAGCTAAAAGACGCCGGACTTCCGGCCGCGGTTTTAGAACAGGCCCCCAAACTTATGCGCCGTTCTAAAATGCCAATCGTCAAAGCAAAAGTAGGCCCCAAAATTACGACTTTTATCTGCGATGCTGAAATCTTCGACATGGTGCCTGTCAAAAAAGAAGTAAAAGCGACAGTCAGCGGATTATACATCACCTCTGTACGCGGCCTGCACAGACCGCTTGCAAAACCGGAAAAAGCAAAAAAAGGCTTACGCGCCAGATTAAAGCGCAAATACAACGAATTAAACGGCAAACTAAAAGAAAGCAAATAAAAACCGCCGCTTTATGAAAAACCATTCATAAAGCGGCGGTTTTGGCTTCGCTGTCTGTACGATTAAGGCTGTTCCATTAAGAGCAAATCCGAAATTCGCTTCCTTCCTCTTTTGACTGAATCGCCATTCTAATCTTACAGTCCGCCAAATGCTCATAATTCAGCTCCAAGTCATAATCCACATCGACGGAAATGTCATGCTCCTGCTCCGTAATGCGTATATCTTTCGCGCAAATCCCAAGAATCATGCTCCCAAACGGCGTCTGGTAACAAGTGACATTTTTCTTATTCTTTTCAAACACCATATGTACATTCATAAGCCCCCGTTTCGTAATGTCCACACAATCTTCCCAAAGCTTAATAATGTTCTTCGTCGTCTCATCAAATCCTTCCACTACTTCATCATAAATCACATAATGCTTTTCATTTTTTTTAAAATAATCGCCCGCCGTTATAACCTCAACCGGCTCCGCGCTCTCCTCCTGATTGGAAATTTGAATCCCCTGAACCGACACCAACACATCTTTTGTCATACTGTTTCTGTCCCCTTTATCAAAATATAGTAACCACAATAAATAGAATATCGGACAAACCCGAAAAAAACTGAACCCGCTATTCTGAGGAAATCTCTTGCAGCGCTTCCAACGCCTGCCAGAAATCTCTTTTTTCCCACACATGCAAAAAATGGATTTAAAAACATTACGGCATAAAACGGTACCCCACGCCATACACCGTTTCAATCCAATCCCGTTTTCCAGCGTCCTGTTTTAACTTTTTACGGATCTGTTTCACATAATTGTCAATATTCCTGTCATACCCCTCGTATTCTTCCGCAAACGCCCCCTCTAACACTTCATTTCTGGAAAACACCTTTCCCGGACATGCCATCAAAAACGAAAGCACCCGGTATTCATTCGGCGTAAAATGCACCCTCTCTTTTAACCCTTCCAAATACTCCTCAATCCCATAATGCTTTACAATCCTTAAAATCCTTGCCCGGGCAATTTTCGGGCTGACCGGATAGACCATATAATCCTCCGCCCCCATTTCAAACGCCTCTAAAATTTTTTCCTCCCGCTTTTCCCTAGATACAACAAGGAAAGGAATCTTTGCAAAGATTCCTTTCCTCGTTTTTGAAACCGGAAAGTCCGTAACTGCAAGTTTAATATCCCGTGACGCCGCCTCACACAATTCAATCTGATCCCGCCGGAATAACCTCTGCAATTCACTCACCCATTTCCGTTCCTGCCCGTAAACCAAAATTTTCATCGCACACACCTGCCGTCCTTGATTTACAAACAGTATTTCCCGCTCTTTCTATATTTATGCTACACAATTCTGCGTACAGAGAGAATTGGGCGATAGGAAGCGTTTGACACTTTTATGCCTGTCCTTGCAGAACTTGCATGGACAATCTGCCCATTTCCAATATAAATCCCGATATGGCCGGAATAGGACACCAAATCCCCCGGCGCCGCATTTGAAAGCCCGCCGACATTTACGCCGCACTGGCCCTGCTCCCCAGAAGTCCTTGGCAGGCTAATGCCAAAGTGGGCATACACGCTCATCACAAATCCAGAGCAGTCCGCCCCGTTCGTTAAGCTTGTCCCTCCGTAAACATAAGGGTTTCCGACAAATTGAAGAGCATAATCCGCAATTTGCCGCCCTAAGCTAGACGCCGCCGGTTTTGGGCTGTTTTCTTTCTCTGCCTGCTGCGGTTTCGGCTGTTCCCTATTTGTGGAACCTCCGGAAGAAGGAGCGGACACAGAAACGCGCGCCTCTGCTTTAGCCTCTGCCTGCGCGGCCGCTTCCGCCGCCTGTCTTTCCGCTTCCGCCCTCGCCGCTTCTTCTGCCAGCCTTCGTTCTTCTTCTTCTCTTGATTCCGCCTGAGGATACTCCGTGTAAAGCTCCACATGTTCCGCAAAGACATAGCCTTGCGTTTCTTCGGCCGTTACCTTTACCCAGCCTTCCGCTTCTTCCTCTACCTTTAGCACTTCCTCCTTAGGCAAAAGCCCAAGCGTCTCCGACTCTGTCGTAGCCGCTTCCCTAAGCCTTAGCGTCACTGCCGAAACCTTGGCAAAACGTTCCCCGACTTCTTGCGCTTTTGCGGCTGCATCTTCCCCGCGGATTGCATATTCCGCCTTAATATAGCCTTCTACGCTTCCGGAAACGATTTTTAGCCATTCCCCTTCTTCGCCAATAATCTTTCCAACAGAATCATTATAAAGCTTTCCAATGATTTCCCCTTCCAAAGACGGAAGGTTTCTGACATTGATATAAGAATCCACTTGGGCAACCGCAGCTTCCGGCGTTTCCTCTATAGGCAAAAGCTCCCCTTGCGCCGCCGCAAGCTTTAACTTCTCCACTTCCTTTTCCGCTGTCAGGATTACACTTTTCGCCGCCCCGGTATGTAATGTATAGTTTTCTTCCTTTTTCTCCGTATCTTTCGTTTCATCAGCCTTTGCAGGTTTCGGGCCTGCCGCAAGCAATGCCGCCGTAATACATAAAAATGCGAGTTTTCTATTTCTTTGTTTCATGTGTATGTACCCCTTTCTGAATATGTTACAATCTTATTACGGAATTGTGACAAAAATATAGGGATTATTCTGGAAATTCTTGGAATACATACACAATTTGCAACAATTAAAGCATTTTACACCGTTTTAAAATCAAAAGGACAATCGTACAGATAATGCCAATCAGAACACAAATTATTGTAAAACCATGCGGCGCAGTCGAAAGCGGCATCCATTTTCCGCTGACATTCATGCCATAGATGCCGGAAATTATCGTCGGGATCGCCATCACAAGCGTAATGGAAGCGAGTAACTTCATCGTATTGTTCAAACGGTTATTAATAATAGTAGAAACAAGCTCTCTTGAACCATGGATAATATCGCGGTAGATATTTGTCATTTCAATCGCCTGACGGTTTTCCACAATCACGTCATCTAACAATTCTTTATCCTCCGGATACTGTTTAATCCGCTCATACCGTGTCAAACGGTCTAAAACGACTTTATTCGAACTTAACGACGTAGCAAAATAGACAAGGTTCGTCTCTAATTCATGCAGATTAATCAAATCCTTGTCCTCTGTCGTCTCCGTCCCCACCCGCGTCTCAATCTCACTGCGCTTTTTATCAATCGCCCGCAGAAGCGCCTGATACAAATTCGTCGTCCGCAAAAGAATCTGATAGACAAAACGCATCCGTTTCTTCGTGCTGAATCCGCGCATCCGGTTATTGGCAAACGAATTTAAAATCACCGTATCATCGCCGCACACCGTAACAATCGCATCTTTGACTAAAACAATCCCAAGCGGAATTGTTGTATATGCCCGCTGCTCACTGCGGATTTCTTCATAAGGAATATCCACTAAAATCAGCGTATACCCATCTTCCATCTGCACACGCGAACTTTCTTCTTCGTCCAAAGCCGCGCGTAAATCTGCAAGATCAATCTGATAGTATTCCGCTGTTTCTGTCAATTCTTCCATATTCGGCGAAATTAAATTTGTCCAGCTATCCGGTTCAAACGTTTCTTTCTGAGAAAGAATCCCATTATCCGTTTTATATATTGTCTTCATATCCCGCCTCCGTTTCCTTATGTTTCCAATCGTAAACTATTACATATTTTTATATTATAACATATCCTGTCCAAATTGGGTACAAAAGAACCTGTATATTTTCAATTTCCTTTTTAAAAAAAACATGCTACAATGAAAAAAAAGGAAAACCGGAGGAATCCTTATGAATATGAATGAATCAGCAGAAAATTATCTGGAAACAATTCTGATTTTAAGCAGGCGGCTGCCCGTCGTGCGTTCCGTTGACATTGCCTTAGAAATGAACTTTAAAAAATCAAGCATAAGCGTCGCTATGAAAAACCTGCGGGAAAACGGATACATTACCGTCAGCAGCGCCGGTTTTATCACTCTAACAGAAAAAGGGCATGAAATAGCGGATATGATTTATGAACGGCATACATTTCTCTCCGGCTGGCTGACGGCTCTTGGCATCGATGAAAAAACCGCGGCGCAAGACGCCTGCCGCATGGAGCACGTCATCAGTCCGGAAAGTTTTGCCGCAATTAAGAATTATGTAACAAAAAATAGTGAAATGTAACCTTTTATTTTCCCAATGAAGTCTTTTTTGAAACCGCCGTCTTTTCTTCATAGCAGGCAAACGCGCCGTCTACGAGTTTTTGATCCGGCTTTGGCGTAAACAGGCTGACAGCCGGTACAAGAACTAACCCTGCAAGCATAGCGATGACCCCGCAGTTAATTGGGGACTGCATAATTTCCGGAAAAGACGGACGCCAGAAAATATTTGCCACCATCAGTATAGATCCAAACAAAAAACAAACCCAGCAGGAAGCTGTTGTCACACGCTTCGAATACAGCGCAAATAAAAACGGCGCCAAAAAAGCTCCTGCAAGCGCGCCCCATGACACGCCCATCAACTGCGCAATAAACGTCACGGAACTTTTATACTGTATCAACGCCAGCACAGAAGAAATCACAATAAACACAACGACAAGGACGCGGATCGTAAACACCTGTTTCTTTTCACTCATTTTCTGGAAAAAAAGCTCCTTTAAAAAATCAATCGTCAATGTAGAACTCGATGCCATCACTAATGAGGACAAGGTGGACATAGAGGCTGAAAGCACAAGAATCACCACAAGAGAAATCAGCATCGGGGAAAGACCGGAAAGCATGGTCGGTATAATAGAATCAAACCCATTTGCCGCAATGTCAATTTGATCCGAAAACAATCTGCCAAACCCACCCAAAAAATAACAGCCGCCGGCAACCACAAGGGCAAACAGCGTTGAAATAATCGTCCCTTTTTTTATGGACTCCTCATCACGGATTGCATAAAATTTCTGCACCATCTGCGGAAGCCCCCATGTGCCGAGAGAAGTCAAAAGAACCACAAACAACAAATTTAACGGGTCAGGCCCAAAGAATGAAGCAAAAACGCCCGGCGTATGGGCGACTGTTTCGTCCGTAATCTCAGCAAGCCCGTCAAGCGCCGCCATAAAACCGCCCTGCCCTTTTAAAACCGCCGCAATCACTGCCACTATGCCAACAAGCATAATGATGCCCTGAATAAAATCATTGATTGCCGTCGCCATATATCCTCCGGCAATGACATAAATTGCCGTCAGCGCCGCCATCAAAAGAATGCAGACGGAATAATCAATATGAAACGCCATGCCAAACAGACGTGACAGACCATTATACAAAGAAGCGGTGTATGGGATCAAAAAGATAAAAATAATCACGGAAGCCCCGACTTTTAACGGCCTGCTCCCGAAACGCTCCCCAAAAAACTGGGGCATTGTGGCGGAATCCAAATGCTGCGTCATAATGCGCGTCCTGCGTCCCAATACTGCCCACGCCAATAGAGAGCCGATAATTGCATTCCCAATTCCCGCCCATGTAGCGGCTATCCCAAATTTCCAGCCGAATTGTCCGGCATATCCCACAAATACCACTGCTGAAAAATATGACGTCCCATAGGCAAACGCAGTCAGCCACGGGCCGACGGAACGCCCGCCTAACACAAAGCCATTTACGTCTGTCGCATGTTTCCGGCAGTATAAGCCAATTCCAATTAATACAGCAAAATAAACAATTAACAACAATAGTTTCATAACTTTCTCCTCTTTCACTTTGAAGTTTTACGCATTAAAGTTTTGCGCTTTATAGCAATAAAGTGATTGTAACACACTTTCCACAAATATGCAAGACGCTTATCCAGAACAACAGCAAACCCCCAGTTCCGTCAACGCCGCTCCCGTTTTTCTAAAACCGGAATCCGCCTAAACGAACTAGGGGTTTGTTTTACTGTTTCTATTTTACTCTGCAACCACCTGCTGCATATCATAAATGCCTGCAGGCTTGCCTTTTAAAAATTTCGCGGCTTCCACGGCTCCTTTTGCAAATATGGCTCTGGAATATGCCGTATGCCTCAATTCAATCACTTCATCTTTTCCAGCAAAAATTACTTCATGCTCACCGACAATCGATCCGCCACGCACAGAAGAAATGCCAATTTCCTTTTCCTCTCTTTTTTTACGCTCACCGCTGCGGTCAAACTTATACTCATAAGCATGATTGAAAGCGTCATTTACCGCATCCGCCAATGCAAGCGCCGTTCCACTGGGCGCATCGATTTTCTGGTTATGATGCTTTTCTACGATTTCAATGTCAAACCCTGCCGGAGCTAATGCTTTAGCGGCGCTTTTTAGTAACGCAAAAAGCATATTAATCCCAAGCGACATATTGGCAGATTTTAAAATTGCAATCTCTTTTTGCGCCTGATTGACTTTTTCTAACTGCTGTTCGCTCAGTCCTGTCGTGCAGAGCGCAAGCGGCATCTTGTGCGCGACGCAATACTCTAACACGCCATCCACCGCTTTTGCCGTGGAAAAATCAATCATCACATCTGCTTTTACGTCACACGCCATAAGATCCGTATAGACGGGATAGGGCGTATTCCCAAAATCCTCCCGATCCACTCCGGCGGCAATTTCCATCTCCAAGTCTTCTTTACAGATGCCAGAGATCATCTGGCCCATTCTGCCGTTACATCCGTGCATTATAATCTTAACCATCTTTTCCTCCAACTGTAAAACTGCATATCTTTAGAGCAATCCGTATGCCTTCATCGCTTCCTCCAGCTTTTCTGACGCGGCTTTTCCCATTTCACAAAGCGGGGCGCGCGCTGGGCCTGCCTGTTTGCCCATAAGATTTAACGCATGTTTCACCGGAATCGGATTCACCTCGCCAAACAGCGCCTCAATTAATGGCTGCGCCTCTAACTGTATCTGCGCCGCGCCGTTTATATCCCCTTCAAAAAATTTCATGCACATATCATGCGCTTTCTTCGGAGCCACGTTAGACCAAACGGAAATCACCCCGACTGCGCCCAGCGCCAAAAGCGGCGCGACAATGCCGTCTTCACCGGAATATAGATCCAATTTCCCTTCCGTTAAATACATCGTCTTTGCAGCCTGAGCCACATTTCCGGTCGCCTCTTTTAAACCTACGATATTCTCTACATTCCGGTATAAGTATGCCGCAGTCTCCGGCAGAATATTACAGCCTGTGCGGCTTGGGACATTGTACATAATCACAGGAAGCTTCACTTCGCCTGCAATCATGGAATAATGCCTGATTAACCCCTCCTGTGTCGCTTTATTATAATAAGGCGTAACCACTAAAAGACCGTCCGCGCCGTCCTCTTGCGCTTCCTTAGAAAGCCGGACAGAGGTTGCCGTACAATTTGACCCCGTCCCTGCAATCACCGGAACTCTGTGTTTTGTAAACTGGACGGCCGACCTTATGACCTCTCTGTGTTCTTCCATCGTAAGCGTCGAGCTTTCCCCCGTCGTTCCCGCAATAATGATCGCATCTGTGCCTTCTTTCACCTGAAATTCAATCAATTCTTCCAATTTTTCATAATTAACTTCAAAGTTGTCTTTCATCGGCGTAACGATTGCCACACCGGCTCCTTTAAAAATAGCCATATGCTTTCCTCCTGATTTCTGGAATAGAAAACCGGCTCATTACAAATGAGCCGGTAGAAATAACTTACACATGATAGCGCATCATCTAAAAAGATGACAGTCATATATTTCTTCAATATATACCCAAGGAAACAGCTACAGGAAACAGTCCCTTTCGGCGTTCTTCCCTTTCGCTTATCTTCCCCTGCGCCTGCCGCATCTGATAAGTTACTGATGAATCACGCAACCTCTATCCGGTACTATTCAGTTGTAATTTTTTATAATATAGCATTTTACCGTCTTTTTGTCAAGCATCATTTTCCGGTATTAAATGATACACTTCATCAATATATGGACGCAGGCTGTCGTCTAAAACCCAGCCGGTCAAAATCAAGTCTGTCTCGTCAAGCTTTGCGCTAATTAATTGTTCAAACTCCTCCGTTTGGATCAGGCCATGATCGACAAGCCCAAGCACTTCATCTAAAATCAGCATATCGCATTCGCCTGTCGCTAATACCTTTTTTGCAAAATTAATGCCATTTTTAATATTTCTCGCTTCTTCCTTTTGTTCTTCCTCGGAAAGCTCATCAAAATATTCATCTGACTTTTCAAACCGGAAAATTTTAATCTCCGGTTCCAGCCGCTTTAAATATTCCACTACGTCATCCGTTTTTCCTTTAAAAAACTGAATGATAAAAACTGTTTTGCCTTCTGAAGCGGCACGCAGCGCCCTTCCGAACGCAGCAGGCGATTTCCCCCGGCCCGCGCCATAATATACCTGTACGCTTCCAGTTGCCATATTAACCTCCCAGTCCTATTCATCTTTTGGTTACAATTTTCTATCTCCAGATTTTAATAAAATAACATAAAACTTAAAAAAATGCAAATTTTATTCCAAACGCTCTACTTTGCTGACGGAAACTTCATAGGCAATCCGCTTTTCCGTAACGTTTTCAGCAATTTTTTTTACATATTCCCTGCTCTGGATTCTGCCCCAGATTTCCACATGGCTTCCAACCTCAAATCCAGAAGCAAAGCGCGCATTTCTTCCCCAGCAAATACAGGGTATGTAATCTGACTTGCCATAAGATCGGTTGACTGCAATCAGCAAATCCGCAATTTCCCTTCCAAGCGGCGTCTTCCTGTAAATAGGCTCCTTACAAACAAACCCATCGAGATAAATATGGTTGCTCTTATATTCCTCCGACTCCTCCTGTATAAATTCCAGCTCCCTGGCAAAAACGGAAAGCACAAGCCTGTTTTTCTTCTCCTCGTGCCGGTTATAAGAGCGGAACTGCCCTGTCACATAAACTAACTGCCCTTCGTAATTTTGCGTCGTGTCGACAATCCTCTCTGACACCATAATCGGAATTATGTCCACAAAATCACTCAGTCGGTTTACAGAGACGTCGACCATATAAAATCCTTCCCCATACACTTCGTGGCTATACCTGAAATCAGATATAATCGTCCCTAAAATAGATACTTGGTTGTTTTCAAAAATTTTATCTGCCATGAATTTTTCTCCCTTCCTCTGTCCCGGGCAGATCCCGTGAACTGTACATTTGCAGCATTTCGATTTGTTACAATAAATATATGCAAAGCCGCCAAACGATAATCCATTATTTCGCCGCCCTGAATAACTCCTGTATATTCATAACACGAATTTCTTCCAAAAATTCTCTTATCTTGTCGATAAAAACAAAGTTTCCAATGACAAAATAAACCTCTCCATAAATTAAAAATACCCCCTTGTAATTTTCCCTCATAAAGTATATGATAGTAAAAATTATGCAATCCAAAGCAATAAAGGAGGACTTCTATGCGTCATTTGATGAGCCCGTTAGACCTATCGGTAGAGGAATTAGACAATCTCCTTACACTGGCTAACGACATTGAGAGCAACCCTAACCACTATGCCCATGCCTGTGACGGCAAAAAACTGGCTACTTGCTTTTATGAGCCAAGCACCCGGACGCGGCTTAGTTTTGAATCCGCTATGTTAAACCTTGGTGGTTCCGTTTTAGGTTTTTCCAGCGCAGACAGCTCATCCGCTGCCAAAGGAGAAAGCGTTTCCGATACGATCCGCGTCATTTCCTGTTACGCTGACATCTGTGCAATCCGCCACCCGAAAGAGGGCGCGGCGCTTGTCGCTTCTTTGAAATCATCTATTCCCGTCATAAACGCCGGAGACGGCGGACACCAGCATCCAACCCAGACCCTTACTGATTTGCTTACGATCCGTTCTTTAAAAGGAAGGTTAAACCAACTTACGATTGGCTTATGCGGGGATTTGAAATTCGGGCGGACAGCCCATTCTTTGATACATGCGTTAATCCGGTATCCTAATGTGAAATTTGTTTTGATTTCCCCTGATGAACTGCGTATCCCCAGCTATATACGGGAAGACGTCCTAAAAAAACACAACATACCGTTTACAGAGTTGGAGCGGCTTGAAGACGCCATTCCCGATCTTGATATTTTATATATGACGCGCGTCCAAAAAGAACGTTTCTTTAATGAAGAAGACTATGTCCGCATGAAAGATTTTTACATCTTAACAAAGGACAAGCTAAAGCTTGCCAGTGAAGATATGCTTATACTGCATCCGCTTCCACGAGTCAATGAAATTTCCGTAGAAGTAGACGACGATCCCAGAGCTGTATACTTCAAACAGGCGCAATATGGCGTATATGTCCGTATGGCGTTAATCCTTACTCTTTTGAATTGGAGGTAACCTTTTTATGTTAAATATCAGTGGAATCAACGAAGGCTATGTGTTAGACCATATCAAAGCCGGTATGAGTATGTCGATTTACAAAGATTTAAAACTTGAGCAGCTAGACTGCCCCGTCGCAATTATTAAAAATGCCAGAAGCAATAAAATGGGAAAAAAGGATATGATAAAAGTTGAATGCGCAATTAACGCATTGGATTTGGATATTTTAGGCTTTATCGACCATAATATTACAGTAAACATTATCCAAAATAACAGAATTGTAGAGAAAAAAGAATTAAAACTGCCAAAGCAGATTGTGAATGTCATACAGTGTAAAAATCCCCGATGCATCACTTCTATTGAACAAGAATTGGATCAGATTTTTATCCTGACAGATAAAGAAAAAGAAATTTACCGCTGTAAATATTGCGAACAACAACAGAAAAAGAAACGCCGCAGAAGAATCTAAACCGCCGCAGTTTAACGAAAAACCATATTCCAAAAGAACCGATACAGCCGCTTTCCCATGTATCGCCCGAATGGAGTATGGTTTTTCTTTTTATGGCTATTCTGCCGTTAAGATAATGACCGTCCTAGGCGGGACTTTTAATTTGCACTCATAGTAAAATTCCGTTTTAGCGCCCATGTCTTTTTCGTCTTCATATTCCACAAAAGTATTGACGCAGACGTTCCAGCGCATCCCATCTGGAAGATTGGGAAGCTGCATATCTAACGGTTCCCAATATGCGTTCATGCTGTAAAACACAATGTCGTCTTTCGTATCCGCTTCATTCCTTCCGGCATACATCACCCCGATTAAACGGGTGGAATTTTCCCCTCTGGCATTCCATGGATAGCCGTTATGGATACTGATTTCCGGAAAACCGCAGGATGCGGCTTTTGTCGACTTCCTTAAAACTGCATGACGTTTGCGGAAATGGATCATATAACGGAAAAAGTCATGGATTTCCTGATATTCCACCAGACGGTTCCAGTCAAGCCATGAAATGCGGTTGTCTTGGCAATAGGCGTTATTGTTCCCATATTGGGTATTGCAAAACTCGTCTCCGGCATAAAACATAGCCGGCCCCCTGCTGCACATTAAAGTCGCAAATGCGTTTTTCACCATGCGGCGGCGTAATCCCTCTATCTTTGGATCATTCGTTTCCCCTTCCACCCCACAGTTCCAGCTATTTCCGTTATTGTCCCCGTCCGTATTGTTCCAGCCATTTTTCTCATTGTGTTTCGTATTATAAGAATATAAATCATAAAGCGTAAATCCGTCATGGCAGGTTAAAAAATTCACAGAGGCCCCATTTCCCCGATTTGAAGGATCGTACATATCGGCAGAACCAGTAATGCGGTTTAACGCCGTTGACGCCATGCCTTCATCTCCTTTTAAGAAACGGCGTAAATCGTCTCTGTATCTTCCATTCCATTCCGCCCAGCGGCGGAACGCGGGAAAATGGCCAACCTGATAAAGCCCTCCGGCGTCCCATGCCTCTGCAATTAATTTCACCTTCCCTAAAATGGAATCACAGGCAATTTCCTGCAAAATCGGGGGTTCCGCCATAGGGACGCCATTTTGGTCACGCGTTAAAATGGAAGCTAAATCAAAACGGAAGCCGTCCACCCTGTATTCCGTCACCCAGTAACGCAGGCAGTCCATAATAAACCTGCGGGTCATCGGGTGGTTGCAGTTTAACGCATTCCCACAGCCGCTGAAGTTATAATAGTAGCCGTCCGGCGTTAAGATATAATAAATATTATTGTCAATGCCCTTAAAGGAAAAACATGGGCCGTTCTCATTTCCCTCGGCGGTATGGTTAAAGACAACGTCTAAGATCACTTCTATTCCGTTGAGTTTCAACTCATAAATCATCTGCTTTAACTCATCGCCCTCATGGTTATGCTCCACAACAGAAGAATATCCCGTATTTGGCGCAAAAAAGCAAACCGTGTTATAGCCCCAGTAATTGTAAAGCTGCTCGCCGTCCACAATTCTCGCGCTCTCCATCTCGTCAAATTCAAAAATCGGCATAAGCTCCACTGCATTGACCCCTAAGTCTTTCAAATATGGGATTTTTTCCCGCAGTCCCTCATACGTCCCTTTTGCCGAAACGCCGGAGGAATCGTCTTTTGTAAAGCCCCTGACGTGCATTTCATAAATAACTAAGTCCTCAAGCGGGTATTCCAACTGCTTCATATTGCCCCAGTCATAATTGTTTTCCACCACTCTTGCCCGGTAGATAAAGTTTTCCCCGCCTTCCGGCCGCTCTCCCCAGTTACGCTGTCCCGTAACCGCTCTTGCATAAGGATCGAGCAGAATATTGTCTTTATTGAAAAGGAGTCCTTTTTCCCTGTCATATGGACCGTCTAACTGAAACGCATATTCAAATTCTTCAATATTTAATCCAAATACCAGCATGGAATACGTATTCCCGATATGGTAGGATTCTGGAAATTTTAACCGCGCATAAGGCTCAGACTCATGCGGATGAAATAACAGCAACACGCATTCCGTCGCCCCAAAAGAATGGATTGTAAAACTGACCCCATTCGAGCTTGCCGTTGCGCCATCTCTGTTATAAAATCCCGGCCGCGCCATAAACCCGTCAATCACGTCTAAAGGCTGTAGCTTCACGCCGCGCTGCGGCTTATGTTGTGTAAAATTCATAATTCTCTCCCTGTTGTTTTATTTTCTGTCATCAGCATGGCCGAAAGCAGCAGCAATTACACAGCATATTTAAAAATAACATACTAAGGCACCAGCTTCCCGTTCCGGAATACGGCCTTTCATACCCCTGCCCCATCGTACGGTACCATGTGCCGCCAAATTCCAAATGCTGCATAAACTGGCGGTATTCCATATTGCTCGGTTCAAGCATTACTGCCCGTTCAATGTGTTCTTTTGCCGTCACGTTCCGCCCCGCCCCTGAATTTGCGATTGCGCTGTAGTAATGCCAGCGGGCGCCGCGCTCCTCAGGCGGAGCTAAATCCAATGCGTTTAACGCCTCCATAAAATGGCGGCTCGCAATATAATTCGCAGCCGCGCGAAGCGGTATGGACTCCGCTTCGCTGTCTTTGGCATAGCCGCCATAATTTTTACTGCCGCCATAGCTATATCCCTGCTGTTTTTGTTTCATAATTTGATCGTATGCTTGCTGCGTCTGCTTAAACTTTTCTTCCGCCTGCGCCTTGTTTGGGTTGTTGACATTGGCATCTGGGTGGTATTTGCGGCTTAAGGCGCGGTATGCCTTTTTAATCTCCTCGTCACTTGCCGAAGGCGAAACGCCTAAGACCTCATAAGGATTTAACATTTTGCTTTCCTCTGGCTTTCTTTTCCTGTTTTTTCTTCTTTAGCTGAATATATTCATACTTCGACCATACGCCGGAATAAAGGACGTTGCGGAGAATGTCCGCATGTTGTAAAATGGGAAGGCGTTCAAAGGACTTTGCGCACTCTGACATCATGCTTGTAAGGATTAGTTTGGCAAATGTCTCAAAGTCCTTTTCCTGCTCACACACCATTTTCGCAAACGGATTATATTCTTGGCGCTTTTTGTCCTGCTCTAAGTCTTCATAGGCATCCATCAGATAAATGAATTTTCCCATGTAGAAACTTAAACAGCGCAGTTCCTCCGCCCACTCATCTTCTTTCCATGCGAACACTTCCCCCAACATCTCTCCGGTCAGCCCTGCAATCACGTCGATATTTTCTTCTTCCGCCGCTTCCGCTCTGGCTAACTCCTCCGTATAACGGAGAATAGACTTTACCTGTCTGGGATACTTCTTTTGAATCCGTTTGTAATCTTTTGAAAACGCCTTTGCCAGTGCGCGTTTCGTATAGGCTTTATTGTCCTTCCAGTCGTCTTCAAAATTGTGGTATGCCAATATGACATTCATGTCCGCGGCGTATTCCGTGGCTTCGTTTGTCCATGCCTTCTGCTTTTTCGTCGGATGCAAAGGGCAGGTAAATTCCGTCTCCTTATGGCCTAATTCATATAAGCCGGATAAAAGCGCCACTAGAAAAGTCATATCGTAATTCAAAAGCATCTGGCCTTTCGCGCCGCAGGACTGCTTTAGCATCTGGCATAGTCCGCAGTAATATGCCTGATATGCTTTTACGCTTTCCCCTGCCAGTTCTTTCCGGTTTAAGTTGATATATCCAAACATAAGAATTTCCCTTAACTCTTTTTGATAAACTCAAACTGGCATTTCGGGCAGGTAATGCAGATTTTACCTTTTCCTTTTGGCACGCGCACGTTCTGGCTGCACTGCGGGCATTGATAAAAACGGTAGATTTTCTTTTGCGCCTGCCGCTCCTTCCATTTGTTCCATTTCACAACTCTTTGATACCTGAAATTGCAAAACCTCTGGTTTTCCTGCCGCCGTTTTTCGATGTTTCTTGAAAACGAACGGAAATAGCTGTAAATCAGCAATGCAAGCCCAAGCAGATAAAGCGTTTGGTTTCTCGTAAACAGGGACGCCGCCATACATGCAACCGTTATGCCTAAAAAAATTCTGGAGAGATCATCAAATCCATAACGGCCAACCATAAATCTTTGCAGTTTTTCTTTCATTTTACACACCTTCATTTGTTTTTCATTTAAAATTATCGTACAATTTGAATTCCAAACTGTCAACTGACCTATCGTTTTTTAAGAAACATTTTAGAAATACGTTAATAAATCTGCATACGCTGGCGCATCCGTTCTTTGTCTGTGGCATATTGCCGCGCTGTCTGCGCGAGAATCCTGCTTTTCATATACGCTTCTAAAATGGCGTCGTCCATTGTCTGCATTCCGGCTTCCCGCTTTTTTTCCATCGCGGAAGAAACCGCGGAAAACCTGCCTTCCAAAAGCAGCGCCTGCATCTCCTTGTCCACAAGCATGATTTCAAACACAGCGCTTTGGGAATCCCCGTCGCGCTGTGGCAGAAGCTGTTGGGCGACTATCCCCCGCAAAACGCCGGATAACTGAGCATACGCCTGCCGCCGCCTTTGCTCGGGAAACAAATCCGACAGACGTTTTAACGTATCTTCCGCCCGCCCCGTATAGAGAGAGGCAATCACAAGATGCCCCGCTTCCGCCGCCGCAAGCGCTGCAAGCGCCGTGTCCGGATCGGAAATTTCACTAATGTAAATCACATCTGCATCCTGCCGCATAGCCGCCCGTATGGCGTCTGCATATGATTTTGTGTCACTGCCTATTTCCCGTTGGGACGCCATGCCAATGCCGCGTGGCAGCAGATATTCTATGGGATTTTCCACAGTGACAATATGTTTGGCCTGCGTCTTTGCAATTTTGTCCAAAAGGCTTGCCACTGTAGTCGTTTTCCCGCTTCCCGCTTCTCCCGTGACTAAAATCAGGCCTTTGCCCGCCTCCGTAAGCTTTTGCGCCGCCATAGGAAGTTCAAGCTCATCCGGCGTCGGAATTTCCAGAGAAAGCATATGGACAGCCGCCCCATACTCCCCCGACTGCCGGTAAAGGCTGACGCGCAGGCGGGAAAACCCCGCAATCGTCACCGCCGTGTCAAATTCTCCCTTTGCATCCAGTGTATTCCGCTGTGCTTTGTTCAAAAACACATTTAAAATTTCTTCCATGTCTGACGCAATCACTGGCTCCTCTCTATAAGCAGCCAGCGTCCCATTGACGCGGAACATCACCGGACTGCCCGTCATAATATGTATATCTGATGCATGACGTTCATATGCCTGTAATAAAATTTCCTTTAGTGTCATGAATTCCTCCATTTCGCAAACATAAACGAACAAAGTGGACAGGGACGCTTTACGCGCTGGGCACGGCCGCTTTTGCGTCATAATACCCTTCACGCGGGCGCACATCCCTATTTTTTAGGAAAGATGCATTCACGCTTTCGCGTAACAAGGTCTTTCCGATAAGATGAAAAAAGAGGAATCTGCATTCCTCTCATAAATTATAAGCAGGGCTGTAAGCCGGGTTATGTCGTGAATGATCATCTATCTGGGACGGCTGTCGCCAGCCGCCTCTAGCAACCTACCTAAAGCTCGCGGGCCACGTCAACGCTTTTGTCTGGTCTTGCTTCGAATGGGGTTTACATATGCCCTCTCTGTTGCCAGAAAGGCGGTAGTCTCTTACACTGCCCTTCCACCCTTACCAATATGAATTGGCGGTATATTTCTGTTGCACTGTCCTTGGAGTCGCCTCCACCGGATGTTATCCGGCATCCTGCCCTGTGAAGCCCGGACTTTCCTCACCTGCGAAAAAACAGGCGCGATCATCTGCCCTACTTATAAAAAATCAAACTGAAAATACGCTTCCGCCGATAAATTCCCGTAAAATGGAATTGCCTGCAATTTCTTCATTCGGCACCGGAAGGAAATAATCTAAAAATTTCAACAGCCGTTTTGCCTCTCCATATTCCGCCGCGCTTTCGTCAATTTGGAACAGCAATGGCTCTGCATATAATTTTAACACAGCAAGCTCATAAATGAAAGCGGAATTAAACATAACGTCCGCTTTGTCCTGATACGGGAAAATATAATTTTCCTCTCCGCGGCGGACCAAATCCCACATTGCAATCGTCTGTTTGGCTGTCGTGTTCCTCGTCCTTGCATCCCGCACGATCCGCCTGAGCAGCCTGCCGTCTTTTGTCGGAAGGTAGTTATGCTCGTCAATGTTAATCTGCGTGAGCGTGCTGATGAAGATCTTAAATTTGCTCTCCTCCGGCAATGTATGGGAAAGCTTCGGGTTTAGCCCGTGAATGCCCTCAATCACTAACAACTCACCCTCCCCAAGGCGAAATTCCCTGCCCCGGTACTCCCGTTTTCTTTTCTGGAAGTTAAACGTCGGCATCCCGACTGCCTTCCCTTCCAGCAATGCAGACATATCCCGGTTAAAAAGCGCAACGTCAAGCGCTTCTAAACATTCAAAATCATACCGGCCGTTTTCGTCTTTTGGCGTTTGATCTAATTCCAAATAATAATCGTCCAGAGAAAATGTATGCGGCTTTAGCCCCATTGACCGAAGCTGAATGGAAAGCCTGTGCGCAAATGTCGTCTTGCCGGAAGAAGACGGGCCTGCAATCATGACAAACCTTACGTCAGATGAAGCGGCGATTTGTTCGGCTATCTGCCCGATCCGCTGTTCCATCAAGGCCTCTTGAACCATAATTATTTCCCGCATCCTGCCGGACACAATGGCATTGTTCAAAGCCCCAACCGTATGTATCCCCATCGTCCTCCCCCACTCCCTTGACTGGGCAAGCGTGTCAAAATATTTGGCGGAAGGCGTAAACGGCGCGACTTCTTTTGTATGATGGTTCGGAAACAAAATCGCAAACCCGTTGTGATAGGGCTGAATGTCAAAATATTTTAAATAGCCCGTATGCATCGTCATATAGCCGTAAAAATAATCTTTGTAACCATCCAGCGAATAAATATTGACTCTGGAATTTCTGCGGTAACGGAACAGGCATTCTTTTTCCGTCATGCCGTATTTTCCAAACAGTTTTACCGCTTCATCTGTCGCAATGCACTCTTTATAAATCGGCAGGCGTTCTTGCGCCATGCGCATCATTTCTTCCTTTAAATCAGAAAGCAGTTTCTGATCCGGCGCGCCGTACTGTGGCAATTCACAGTAGTACGCCTGACTGATGCAGTGCAATACGCGCACTGCGGATTTTTCTTTGCCTAACAGGTGATATAACGCTTTTTGCATAAGAAGCGTCACGCTTCTGCGGTAGGCCTTTCTGCCTATAGAGTCTTTCGTCGTAATAAAAGAAACCTCTCCGTCCTTTTTTACGGTTTTATGCAGTTCCCGCACACGGCGGTTGACCGACGCCAAAACAATGTCGTCTTGGTAATTTTTCTGGAACTCCTCTGCAATCACCGCATATGGCGTGCCCTTGTCATAGAATTTTTCTTCTCCGCAAACCGTCAATTTTACTTTATCTGCACCCATGGCAATCCCCCTTACAGTGTCACAAATGGAACGAACGTCTCATGCGTAAGAATTTCCACCCCACTGCAACAGCTCTCTAAATATTCTTTCATATACCGGATAAAAATATGCTCTAACCCATAATGGCCTGCATCAATTATGCAAAGCCCCATAGCAGCCGCATCTATGCCGTCATGGTGTCCAATATCCCCTGTGATTAAAACCTGCGCGCCTTTTAAAAGGGCATTTTGGATTTCACCCTTTCCGGAACCGGGGCAGACCGCCACCCGCTTTATGACGCGTTCCAAATCTCCGTACACTCTGACCTTGTCAATGGAAAATGCTGCTTTTACAAACCTCGCGCAATGACCGGCTGACATCGGCTCCATTAAAGAACCGACTCTGCCGATCCCTTCTTTTCCGCCATTCTCCACAACCGTAACGTCAAGCGGCTCTGTGTCCTCTAACCCCAGCATCGCGGCGGATAAATCCGCCATTCCCTTTACGTCAAAATTTGTATGCATCGCATAATAGCAGACGTCGTTTTGAATCAGGCGGATCAAACGCCGCCCAATAAAATCCTCCGCCGTAATTTGCCGGATTCCTTTAAAAATCAATGGATGATGTGTCAGCAGAAGATCCGCCTGCGCAGACAAAGCGGCGTCAATCACGGAATCTACTGCGTCCAAAGCAATATAAATCTTTTGGATTTCTTTTTTTTCACTGCCGGCAAGCAGGCCCACGTTATCCCAGCTTAACGCATAGGACAATGGGGACTGCGTTTCTAATATTTTCTGGATTTCCCTGCATTTCACTTTATACTACCCCCTTTCGTCTCTGCCCAGTCCACTCTAATGCCTTTTTTGCGTAGAAACATTCCATTTCCACTTCTTTTGCGCGTATTTCCGCCGTTTCTGACCGGCATTTCTCTTTTAGGGTATTTTGTATCGTTTCATACTGCCTTATTTTCCAACAAAGATACTGCCGCAATACATCATTCCCGCTTTCTAACAGGCATTCTCCATAACGGTAGATAATCTGCCATTCTTCCTTTGTATACTTCCGTTTATTATGGCTCCCCATAGCCGCCCGCATCATAGGATAATATTTGCCGTCTTCAAACACCATATCTTCCCTGTCAATAAAACAGCCCTTTTGGTACAGATATTCACGAACCTTTTGTATATTAGACTGTGGCTGCAAAATCAGCTCTTTTGCCGCAAAAGCCACTTCTTCCCCCGCTTTTAAAATATGCAGCATCACGTCTGCGCCCATTCCGGCAATTAATATGGAATCCGCTTCCCTTGGCTCTAACCGTTCTAATCCGTCGGAAAGCCGCAAAGTTATGTAATCACCCAAACCACAAGCATAACAATGCTCTTTCGCCGCAAGCAACGGGCCTTTGTTAATATCCATGGCAAACGCCCGCTGTATCCGCCCCGTCTGTAACAGGTAAATTGGAAGATAGCCATGATCTGTCCCTATATCCGCCAATACCGGATAAGACACAAGTTCCGCTAAATGCAGTAATCTTTGTGACAGCTTTCCCATATCTGCTACTCTAAATAATCTTTTAACTTGCGGCTTCTGCTTGGGTGACGCAGTTTTCGCAGCGCTTTCGCCTCAATTTGGCGGATTCTCTCACGGGTAACGTTAAATACTTTTCCAACTTCCTCTAAAGTCCTTGCCCTGCCGTCGTCTAGCCCAAACCGTAACGTCAGCACCTTCTGTTCACGCTCCGTTAATGTCCCAAGGACTTCCTGAAGCTGTTCTTTTAACAACGTAAAAGCCGCCGCTTCCGCTGGGACTGGAACATTGTCGTCTTGTATAAAATCGCCCAAATGGCTGTCTTCTTCTTCCCCAATCGGCGTTTCTAGGGAAACAGGTTCCTGTGAGATTTTTAATATTTCCCGTACGCGCTCCACCGGCATAGTCATCTCCTCCGCAATTTCTTCCGGGGTCGGCTCACGCCCTAATTCCTGAAGGAGCTGCCTGCTGACGCGGATCAGCTTATTAATCGTCTCTACCATATGCACCGGAATCCTTATCGTCCGCGCCTGATCTGCAATCGCCCGCGTAATTGCCTGACGAATCCACCATGTCGCATATGTGGAGAACTTATATCCCTTGCGGTAATCAAATTTTTCCACCGCTTTAATTAAGCCTAAGTTCCCTTCCTGAATCAAATCTAAAAAGAGCATTCCTCTCCCAACGTAACGTTTCGCAATCGACACGACAAGACGCAGGTTTGCCTCTGCAAGACGCTTTTTCGCCTCCTGATCCCCAAGCTCCATGCGTTTTGCCAAATCTATTTCTTCTTCCGCGCTTAAAAGAGGCACTTTTCCGATTTCTTTCAGGTACATACGCACCGGATCTTCAATGCTGACGCCGTCCGGCACGGAAAGATCGATTTTTTCCACCTCAATATCATCGTCTTCCGTAATTAAAATATCATCGTCATCATCGTCGCTGATTCGGAGCACATCAATATTATTCGTCTCCAGACAGTCCAAAATCTTCTCAAACTCCTCGGCATTCAGTTCCATCTTCTGAAAAAAGTCACTGATTTCCTGATATTCCAGAATATTTTTCCTTTTCTTTGCAAATATGACAAGCTCTCTCAATTTCTGGTTTAATTTTTCTGCCCTTGCCGCTTTTTCCGCAGAGACAATATCTTCACCGGAACCTTTTATGGCTTTCTTTTTCTTTTCTTCCATGTTTCCTTCCTCTCGTAGTTCGGCAGCCGTTCCATATGCGCGGCTGCATAATTGATACTATTTTGTCCTTATTTGATAGAAATATGCAATTTTTCCAACTGTTGCAACTGCAGCTTTTCTTCTGCAAGTTTTTGGGTGAATGCCAAATCCGTTGGATTTGACTGCTTGATTCTATATTGGATACTGTTGCGCTTGACTTTGACAACCGTTTCTTTGAGCGCTTTTTCCACGCTTTCTTTTGTGTCTAAATGGCTGATATGCGCATGGAACAATGCGGCTATTTCCCGTTGCTCCTCCTCGTTTTGAAACATACTGACTATTTTCGCCGGATTCACCTCCCCGTCCGTTTCATACTGTGTATATAATTCTGCGGCGGCTTTCCGGTAAATCTCCTCCGTAAAGTCTTCCGGCGTAATATACCGCCCAATCGTGGAAAAAAGCCCCGTATCTTCAATGAGCCATGTCAAAAGCAGTTTCTGCGACTGCTTCCTGCCGTCTTCTTTTTTCTTTTTCTCATGGATGCCGGACTTTAATTCCTGTCGGGACGCGTGTATGTCCGCCTGAACCCCAAAGTGATGAACCAGCTTACGCAAATTGTCAAATCCTATCTGATATTTCTCCGCTACGGCTTCGATATAATTTTCGCGTTCCAATTCTCCAGTAAACCGCAACAGTTTTTTTGCCGTTTCATTATAAAAAGAGGTCTTGCCCTGAGGATCGTTTAAATCATATTCCCTCTCTAACATGCGGATTTCAAACAAAAAACTATTCTCTGCGTTTGAAACCCTCTCTTGATACGCTTCCGCCCCTAACGCCTTGATAAACTCATCGGGATCTTTATACGGGTTCATATCAATAATCTTAACCGCAATCCCCGCCGCGGACAGAATCGGTATCGCGCGTAAGGCCGCTTTCACTCCCGCCGCATCGCTGTCATAGGTCAAATAGACTTCTTTTGCATAACGGGACAACAGGCCGGCATGCCCGTTTGTAAAAGACGTCCCAAGCGACGCGACTGCATTGTCAAACCCTGCCTGATGCAGCGCGATGACGTCCATATATCCCTCACATAGCAAAAGCCGCGGCTCGCGCGTCGTCCTCGCTATGTTTAAGCCATAGAGGTTCCTGCTTTTGTCAAACAGCGGCGTTTCCGGAGAATTTAAGTATTTCGGCTCCCCGTCCCCCATCACGCGGCCGCCAAATGCGATAATCTTATTATGGACATTTAAAATCGGAAACATCGCCCGGTTCCAGAATTTATCATGCCCTCCCTTCCGCTCGTCATAAGAAATCAGTCCGCTGTCCCGCAGCAATTCGTCCGGATAGCCTTTCTTTTTGAGATAACGGTACAAATCGTCACTATATTTGTCCGCATAGCCCAGCCCGAATTTTTTCATGACGGCATCGCTTAACCCGCGCCGCTTAAAATACTGATACGCCGCCTGCCCATTTGGGCTGCGAAGCAGCATATAGTAATACTTTCCGGCTTCCCGGCTGACCTCTAACAGCCGCTGCCGCCTGTCCGCTTCCTGCCGCATCTGAGCGGAATATTCCTTTTGCGGCAGCTTCACGCCGGCGCGCTCCGCCAATGCCTGCATAGCTTCCACAAAAGAATAATTCTCATACTCCATTAAAAACGTAATTACGTTCCCGCCTGCCCCACAGCCAAAACAATGGTACATCTGCCGCGAAGGCGTAACGGCGAATGAAGGCGATTTTTCACTATGGAACGGACATAAGCCGAAATAGGCGTTTCCTTTTTTCTGAAGTTTCACATAACCGGATATTACGTCTAAAATATCATTTTTGGAGCGGACTTCTTCTATTATGTCTTCTGAATACAGCGGCATATTCCCCCTCCTTTAATACCCGTCCACCTGCCATGCCTGTGGCAAAAAGTATTCTTCAAATTTCATGATTGCATATTGATCCGTCATGCCTGAAATATAGTCGCAGACCACCCGCTCTTCTGACTCGCCGTCCTCTAACATATGGGCATATTTTGCGGGGATCAGCTCCATATGGCAAAGATAATGCTCATAAAGCTGTTTTAAAAGCCCCCTCGCTTTTTCTTCCTCACTTTTCGCAACGGGATTCTGGTAAACGTGTGTAAACATAAAACGGCGCAGTTCCTGCATGGCTTCTTCGACTTCTTTTGACATTCTGATGTCATCTGTTTCAATGCTGAATGTGATAATATTATGTATCATTCTGTCTAGACGCTCTTTTGTCGTCTCGCCTAACGTCTTACGCAGTTCTTTCGGAATGTCTTCCGTCACCATAATCTGCGCGCGGATTGCATCGTCTATGTCATGGTTAATATAGGCGATTTTGTCCGAAAAACGGACGATTTTCCCCTCTAACGTATGCGGCATAGTTCTTGTCTGATGATTTAAAATCCCGTCTTTCACTTCCCATGTCAGGTTTAACCCCGCTCCGTTTTTTTCAAGCTTTTCCACAATCCTGACGCTCTGTTCATTGTGCCGAAAACCCTCCGCGCAAAGGGAGTTTAACACATATTCGCCCGCATGGCCAAACGGCGTATGCCCCAAATCATGCCCTAGCGCGATTGCCTCCACCAAATCTTCATTCAGGCGGAGGGCTTTTGCAATCGTCCGCGCATTCTGTGAGACTTCTAGTGTATGGGACATTCTGGTACGGTAATGATCGCCTTTTGGCGTTAAAAAAACCTGCGTTTTATTTTTCAGCCTCCGAAAAGCCCTGCTGTGCAGGATTCTGTCACGGTCCCTCTGATATACCGGCCTGATATCACACTGCTCTTCCGGCCTGTCCCTGCCTCTGGATTCATTGCTGAATGCTGCATACCGGCTTAAAAGCGTATGTTCCCGCATTTCCATCTCTTCACGTATCGACATGAGGAATGATCCCTTCCTTCCATCTTTATCCTGTACTGTACCTGTCTGATTGCGAATACCTATTCCGTTTTAATATGTTCTATATTAAAAATTCTGCGTTTTTTTTAAATTTCCTTTATTTTTTTCATATTTTTTGTATAATCAAAAGTATGCACTGAATGCTCTTTTTTACCTATATATATCTTGTCATTCATATATTATACACTATATCGAGGTAATGTGAACAATGTTTGAAAAAATAAAAAAACAGAAAAATTTAATATTATATTTATTATTTTCCTTCATCATT